>JAAIGF010069049.1_pt1 | contig 64428 bp, 50 predicted proteins | sample 6487441 | NCBI WGS metagenome assembly JAAIGF01 (sample SAMN13974129, study PRJNA590717) | phyllosphere metagenome | biome: pepper field; feature: multiple bacterial spot infested pepper fields; material: pepper leaves; isolation source: leaves from pepper fields | host: Capsicum annuum ...
CAGCTGACGCCGGGCTGGCTGGCCTGCTCAACCGCGCCACGCTTGAACTCGGCAGTGAACTTCCTGCGCTTTGACATGAACACTCCTCATGGCCTTGATCGGCCTTCTTGTAAGTGTCCGTGAAAACGGGGGTGAACCCCCTTTCCCCTGTCTCATCCGGTGCGACTTTGTGAACAGCATACATCATGCCTATTAGCAGGCCAGTCTTAGCAGGACCAAGCGCACCAACGTCTCGCTAAGACCTGAGGTATCATTTAAGGTATCAAAGCGGGCACATCTATCAGACCTAAATTTCTTTAGGTTCAAGGGTTTGTCTGAGGGCGTTTACAGGCTCCGCCCACCTCCACCAATGAGCGGACCGATGAGGTCCTGAGAAGGCCGGGAACCCCCGTAAAACAAGGGTTCCCGGCCTTTTTCATGTGCGACGCAGTGCGCAGGTGAACGTATCACGCCATGCGACGTTGGGGACATCTGGGGCATGCAGCCAATGGCCAACGTCGATACCCCCACGATGCCCTCACCCACCTTGCGATATGCCGCGCCAAAGCTGCGCTCGGATTCCGCCAGCACCGGCAAGCGGTCCGGCATACCGATATCGACTTCGATCAGCCGATGCCGGGGCGCCTTGTCGGCCACGATCTCCGCAGGGGCGCAGTCATTGGTTGCCGGCGGCGTGGCGGGCGAGAGAGCGATCAGGCAAACGCCATCTGCAACCTGTTCGAGTCATCGCTGCGCCTGGTTGCACGCGGCCATCCACGCGTTCGACATGACGCAGCGCACCGGAGCGACATCGATGCAAAGCGCTCAAAAAAACAGCGCCATCTCAACCGTTCCTTGATCATTTCCAGGCGGAATCCCCATACGACCAGCCCACCATGCGCGCCGCACCGGATCGGGAACGACGTCGCCAGCAAGTCGCGTTGCCCGGCCCAGTGCACCTCTCTATATGGTCAAGGGCGGACGGGTCAGATGTCGGGTATCTGTGGATTGTGGTCGGAACCAAATTCTCACAAAGACAGCAGCACGCTAGGACGGCGTGGAAGTGCGATGGTTGCTGTGATGAAGCACCGTGGAGATAAAGCGTGTGTGGCAACCGTCGTTGACACGCCCCTGGTACTTGCAGCATGCGGGAGCTCTGGTACCCCGGGGACTCGCATGGGCTTTTCTGCCGATGGTCGTTATCTTGTTGCTCTGGCTGGACGCGCCAATGGCCTCTCGCCGCTTTACAGCACACCAGAGGCTTGTGAGAGCGACACCTCTGCCGCAAGGATCGCGCAAAGCATTCAGTCGTTGGGGCTGCAGCAAACCCTAGAGCTCATCGATGGCAGCTTCTGCCTGGCCATTCTTGATCGTCGATTACACACGCTGTCGCTAGTGCGCGACCACATCGGTCAATGCAGCCTGTACTACGGCTGGACACATCAGGGTCTTGTGTTTGCTTCTGAACTCAAAGCGATCGCTTCCTCTCATGGCTTCAGTAACTCGCTCGATCGGAATGCGCTGACGCTCCTGCTGCGATATGGCTACATTCCATCGCCATATAGCATCCATCGAGGCATCTTCAAACTAGCGGCAGGAACCATTCAAGTTTTCAGCACGCTGGATGTGGAACGCGGTGCGCCTCATCACGACCCAAGCGAGGGGGCGCGCTACTGGCATCCGAAAAGAAATGTCAGCAACTTAATCCAAGCAAGAGAGCATGTGACCGAAGAGCGTGCGATCAGCCGCCTGCAGGATGCGCTCTCGATGGCGGTTGACCGCGTCAGCGATCACAGGACTGGTTCATTCCTGTCGGGAGGAACCGATTCCAGCCTAATCACGTCCCTCCTGCAGTCGCAACGCTCAACACCTGTCGATACCGTCACCATCGGATTTGAGGATGCCGACCACGACGAAATGGATTGGGCACAAAAGGTCGCAAGCCATCTCGGTACGCGGCATTTCCAACAACGCATCAGCGATCAGCAGGCCGTGGCCATTCTGCCGGAGATATCGGAGGCGTTTTGCGAACCCTTTGCGGACTCGTCCCAGATTCCGACACTGCTTGCAGCAGGCTCCGCGCGCCGCCAAGTCAGTCACATGCTGACAGGCGATGGAGGCGACGAATTGTTCTTCGGCCATGCCGCTTACGCGCGTGCACTGCGCAATGCGCGCCTGAGCTCCATGATCCCGGACACGCTGCGCTGTTCGCTGCGTCGCCGGGGCGTCTACACGAAGGAGTCGGCCCGTTTGGGCGGATGGCGAGCGGCCGTGGGGGAGACGATCAGCCGCTCGGTGGAAGAGAGCTACCTGCTCAGAGTCTCGCGTTGGCGCAACCCCCATTGCGCCGTGCTTGGCTCCATGGAGTACCCCACGATCTATGACACCCCCATGGAGCAGCTGACCGTCGGATCCCCAGGCGAGCGCGTTCTCTTTATGGACATTGCCATGGAACTTGGGGAAGGACTCATGACCAAAGTCGACCGCGCGTGCATGCTGCATGGCCTGAACACGTCTTCCCCCTTCCTGGATCAGCAGGTATTTCAGCTGGCCTGGCAGATTCCGCTCAAGCTCAAAATGGTTCGTGGGGAGCAAAAATACATTTTGAAGCGCCTGCTCGAACTGTATCTGCCGCAGGAGCTTATCTACCGACCCAAGCGAGGCTTCGGTGCGCCTGTCGGCCGCTGGCTACGCGGCCCCTTACGCGAGTGGGCTGAAGACTTGTTGACACCTTCAAAACTCGAAGAGCAAGGCGTCTTCGACGTCGGGGTGGTGACGCATCTCTGGCAAGCGTTCATCGCAGGTCAACGAAAGTGGCACACGCATCTTTGGCCCATTCTCATGTTCCAGGCTTGGCAGCAACGCTGGCAGCAGCGGCCCTCCTTTTGTGTGGACGAGGCGTGCCATCGCGATCCAGAAGGTATAAGCCACCTCACCATTGAGGCGTTCGTTTGACAGCGAGGTCACCGAAAGCGCTTGCGCGTTGCGACATGCGTCAGTGCGTGCTGGGGCCCTGCCCACCCGCTTCAACCTCGCCCCAGAGATAAACGGACAAGGCCGGGATTTCCCGATGCAGAGGTCAGACGTTGGCCATTGCGAAGGACGAAGCAGACTGCGCGCGCTGCGTCAGTTAGTGACGCGCGCGGCATGGTCGGGCTCATCGCGACGAACGAGGGCCCCTGCCCGGTCGTCGGCAGCTGCACACCGCGGGGCGGCATCGCCGCGGAGTTGATCGAACAAGGCCAGCAACGCGCTGGCTTCGTGTTGCAGCAACGCCAGTGCGCTTTTATTGGGCTCTTCCATTGCACTTGCTCCAGAGACGCTCGACGGCGCCCTGATCAAACCCGAGCAAATCGCGTGCCAGCCGTCAGGGCTTCCCGCTCAGGCGTACTCGCGCTGCTCTTGCGCCTTGGCGTGCATGGCTTCCAGCGTGACCATGCCGGCAATCCGGGCGGCTGCCATGGCGCTGCGATGGTCGGGAAAGGTCGACGACAGCGCGGCGCCTGCCAGGTTCGCGCCGCGGCCGATGCCGATCTGCGCAATATCCCAGCCTGCCACCCAGCCATGGGCGGGGGTATCGCCTTTGACGGCATGACAGGTGAGTTGGTAATTGCCTAGAAAAATGACCAACGGGCGCCCTTTTCGGTGACTGCTTGCCAGCATACCGCCACGACGCTGCTTCCGGGGGCAATGTGCCGTCTGCCAGCTGACTCGGCAAGCGAAGTGGAGCGTAGGCACGCCGCTTGCATCGGCCTCGACCAGACAATCGTGCCGGGGAACGCGGTGTTGACCAAACGAACCAAACGTCGCGCTGCCGGGGCCTCGCTGGTGGGCGGGCTGATCTTTGTCCTGATCGGCGTGGGCGGATATCTCACGACGCAGCGTTCGCTGTCGGACGCCGGCTGGGTGACGCACACGCAGGAAGTGATTGCCAGCATCGACGAAATCCAGGCGGGCATGCTGTCGGCGGAATCGTCGGCGCGCGGCTACGTCCTGACCGACAACGAGGCCTTTCTGGGCGTGTATGCCGATGCGATTGGCCGCCTGCCCGAGCGCATCGTGCGGCTGGATGCCCTGGTGCAGGACAACCCGACGCAGCGGCGCAATGTGGTCGTCCTGAGCCGTTTGGTGGACGCGCGCCTGGCGCAGATCGACGAGTTGTTGCATTGCTATCGCAAGCAAGGCCTGGATGGCGCGCGTGCGGCCATCGCGCGCGGGGTGTTCCAGACCGCTTCATCGCTGCGCCGCCAGGTGCAGGCCATGACGGAGCTGGAGCGGCAGCAACTGGTCAGGCGCAACGCGGCCACCACGCGCAGCGCACAGTGGGCGCTGTGGGTGACGGTGATCGGCATTGTCAGTGGCTTGCTGGTGATGCTGCTGGCCTACCGCTTGTTGTCGCGCGAGCTGGAACGGCGTACGCGTGCCGAAGACGACGCCAGCCGGACCAGCGAGCGCCTGATCGAGTCGTTTGCCGTACTCGAACGCACCTCCGCTGGTCTGGAGGCACTGGCACGCTATTCCGGGCTGCTGCAGAACTGCCGCGACGCCGAAGAAGCGCTGGAAATCACTGCACGCACGATTGCACCGCTGATTCCCGGTGCCGCCGGCGCGGTCTACCTGCTGCGCGCCTCGCGCGACCGCGCCGAACAGGTGGTTGCCTGGGGCGAGATGGCCGACGACGCCAGTACCAGCATCGCACCGGACAACTGCTGGGCGCTGCGCCGCGACCGCACCCATGTGGTGATGGACGCCAGCGCCGGGATGCTATGCCAGCATGCCGGCGTCAAGCTCCCGGCGAATGCGGCCACTGCCTGCATTCCGCTATCGGCGCAGGGCACGCAGTTGGGAATGCTGGCATTGCGTAGCGAAGACCCTGACGATCTTGCCTCGTTGACCGTGGCCGAGGCGGCAGCGGAACAACTGTCCTTGGCGCTGCACAACCTGCGCTTGCGCGAAACGCTGCGCCAGCAATCGATCCGCGACCCGTTGACAGGCCTGTACAACCGCCGCTATCTGGAAGAAACCCTCAATCACGAGTTGGCGCGCTGCACGCGCCGGGCGCTGCCGTTGTCGGTACTGATGCTGGATGTGGATCACTTCAAGCGGTTCAACGACCTGCATGGGCACAGCGGCGGCGACCGCGTACTGGCGGCCATTGGCGAATTGCTGCTGGCGCAGACGCGTGGCGAAGACATCTGCTGCCGGTACGGCGGCGAAGAATTGACGATCATCCTGCCTGAGGTCGATCTGCCAACCGCCTGCATGATGGCGGAGAAACTGCGCGCCGGCATCGAGGCCCTGCAGGTCATGGGCGACGGCGTCTGCCTGCCGAAGGTCACCGCCTCGTTCGGCGCAGCCAGCTTTCCCGATCACGCCGGCACCGTGGCCTCGTTGTTGCAACGGGCGGACGCGGCGCTGTATCGCGCCAAGCAGGGTGGCCGCAATCAGGTCGTGGGCGCGGATGTCCTTGCATTCGTGGCCTGAACGCAGGCAGCCGGGCGTGCTTTGTGCGGTCTGCCGTCAAGACTTGGGTTGCGCGGTCGACGCTCAGATCCGCATCGCGCGGGCTTGGCGAACCCGGGTGTGCGCCATGCCCGGATCATTCGCTGACGCGTGCATTGCAGCGACAAATGCACAAGCACAAGGGCTCATGCCAAGACGAGGCCTCAACCGCAGGACTGACCCGCGTCGTCGGTGGGGATCAGGCCCGCACCGGCCAGCATGCCGTCGATACGCGTACGCACATAGGCGGCATCGTCCTGCGCGGCGCTGCTCAGGATCGCTTCGGCACGCGCCTGAAAATCCAGGTAGTCGAAATCCGCATCTTCATCTGCCGACAACTTGGGCAACTCTTCCTGCAACGCGTCCAGGCGCGTGGCCAGTTCTTCGCGGGTGGGCATGGCAGACTCCGACAACCAAAACGATACGTTTGCGGCAGCGCCGTCAAGGATGTGCGAAGCCTTGCGCTGCAACGCTTCACTTTCCTACCCATTGCGGTGATGAAGACACGCTCAACTTTGACCGCACTCCGCCGATAATGATGCCGACTCCTATAGAACCTTCCCTGTGATCCTCCACCTGCGGCGGGATTTCCGACTCGGCATCGTCAAGATGCTCGGGCCAATCACCGCGCTGTTGCTTTGCCTCTATGCGGTGTACCTGGCCATGACCGGTCAGGCAGTTGCGTGTCTGGTCACCGCGGCGCTGGGCGTGCTCGCGGTATGGCGCGGCTGGCAGATGCGCAGTGCCGAAGACACCGGCGCCGGCGGCGTGTGGCTGGCGTCGATCAATGTTGGCGGGTGCCTGGTGGCGTGCTGGACCGGTGGCGTTGGCGCCCTGCCGTGGCTGTTCCCGGTGCTGGCCACCAATTATTTCTTGTGCGGGCCGCGGCGCGCGGTGTTGTTGAGCTTGCCGCTGCTGGCCGCCTTGTTGTTCTTGCCCGGCTTGATCACCAGCCCCGGCCAGGGTGTGTCGACGATCGTGGTGACGCTGGTGACGCTGGCGGTGGGCTACGCGTTTTCGCTGCGGATGCAGGACGACCGCGTGCATCTGGAAGAACTGGCCTCGCTGGACGCGCTGACCGGCTTGCCCAACCGTCGCATGCTGGAACGTGCGCTGACCCACCAGATCGATCAACGCCAACCGCACGACCGGCTCAACAGCCTGATCATCCTGGATCTGGATCACTTCAAGGAGGTCAACGATCTGTACGGGCACGCCGCCGGCGATGCGGCGCTCTCGGATCTGGCCACCATCCTGCGCTTCGAAGTCCGCGAACCGCACCAGGTGTTCCGTTTTGGCGGCGAAGAATTCGTGGTGCTGCTGCGTGCCGGCTCGCTGGCCGAACTGGAAGCGGCCACCGAACGCTTGCGCAAGGTGATACGCAACGGCTTGCGCGGACCCGGTGGGCGTATCACCGTCTCGCTGGGCGCGGCGCGCCACGATGGCGAAACGCATTGGCAGGACTGGTTTTCGCGTGCCGATGCAGCGCTGTATCTGGCCAAGAACGGCGGACGCGACAGCGTGCGGGTCGCCGAATAAGCGCCTGGCGGTATGCCTGCGCAGGGGTCCGCCTGGGCACACGCAGCTGGCAGTTGGGTAATCGCATTGGTCACGAATGCGATGGTGCTGATGAAGCGGCGGTAGCGCGCCTGTCAGAGAGGCGGGCGAACCGATGGCGTCGGATGCATGGCCGGTATCGCCAGCCATCACCCGCACACGTTCGCGCCTCGTTAGCTCTGACGCTGCAGCCAGAACTGCGGGGCGACCCACTGGCCGCCCCGCGCGCATCGTTCAACGATTGACTACGGCCACCGGTGCCGCAGGGGCTTGGTCCTGCTTCCAGCCACCGAGCGCCTTGTACACGCCGACCACACCGACATTCACCGCCGCTTCGGCCTGCGCCAACGCATCGTCGGCCGCCAGCTGGGTGCGCTGCGCATCCAGCAGGGTGAGGAAGTCTTCCGAGCCCTCGCGGTAGCGGATCTGCGCCAGCTGCTCGGCACGCCGCGCGGCATTGGCCTGCTCCACCACGATGGCCAGGCGCCCCTGCTGGCGGCCATAGCCGATCAACGCGTTTTCGGTGTCTTCCAGCGCCAGCAATACGGTTTGCTGATACTGGGCCAACGCACCTTCGGCCTGCGCCTTGCTGGCACGCAAGCGCGCACGCACGGTGCCGAAATCGAAGGCGGCCCAGCTGATCGACGGGGTCACCGACCAGGCCTTGGCGTTGCCCTCGGTCAACCTGGCTGCGTCGCCGGTGAGGAAGCCGACGAATCCGCTCACGCTGATGCGCGGAAACAGGTCGGCAGTGGCCACGCCCACTTGCGCGGTGGCTGCCGCCAGCCGGCGCTCGGCGCCGCGCACATCCGGACGCTGACGCAGCAAGCCGGCGGTATCGCCCAGCGGCAGCGGGCGCGCGAACGCCGGCATCTCGCGCGCGGCCAAGGTGGCATCCAACGCGTCCGGTTGCTGGCCCAGCAATACAGCCAGACGGTGGCGGTATTGCGCCTCGGCGGTTTCCAGCAGCGGAATATCCGCCTCGATCGCCTTCAACCGCGCCAGGCTGCTCTGCACGTCCAGTTCGCTGCCGGCACCCAGATCCCATCGGGTCTGGGTCAGCTTCTGGGTGTCGCGCAGGTTGGTGAGCGTGCGCTTGGAGACGTCCAAGCGCTTCTGGGTGCCGCGCAATTCGAAATAATTGCGCGCCACTTCGGCAGCAACGGTGACCTGCACGTCCTGCAGGTTGGCCTGCTCGGCATCCAGGTCGGCACGCGCGGCCTCCGATGCACGCCGCTGACGGCCGAACAGGTCCAGCTCCCACGCCGCATCCAGACCGAGCGTGGTCTGCTCGGTCAGAAAGCGCTGATTGCCGGCGATCACCTGCTGCTGCTCGCGACGATCGAAGCTGCCTTGCGCGGTGATATGCGGCGCCTGATCCAGGCGGCGCTCGACGAACACCGCGCGCGCCTGCTTGACGCGCGCCACCGCGATGCGCAGGTCGTGGTTGGCGAACAAGGCGTCGCGCACCAATTGCTCCAGCACCGGGTCGTCGAACTGCGACCACCAGTTGCCCACCGGCGACTGCGCGCTGTATGCCGGGTCTTGCGCGCCTTGCAGCGTCACCGCCGCCGGCGGATCGGGGCGGTAATCCGGCCCGACCGCGCAACCGCTGAGCACCAGCGCAGCCAGTGCCACGCTCAGGAAGTTTCTTACCATGGCAACACCTCTCCCAGATGGGTAAAGCTGCCGGTGGCACCGTGGGCATCCAACAGCGCCATTTGCACGCTGCTATGCGCGCCCTGCTCCACTTCGATTTCGCCGCCGCCACCGTTCATGTCGGTTTTGACGTAACCCGGATGCACCGTGTTGACCTTGATGGCGGTGTCGCGCAATTCGTAGGCCAGATGCACCGTCCAGCTGTTCAACGCGCTCTTGGACGCGTCGTAAGCAGGAATCTTGAAGTCGTAGATCGGCGAGCCGGGCTGGCTGTGCAAGGTCAGCGAACCGAGGATGCTCGACACGTTGACGATACGCCCGGCCAGCGAACGACGCAGCAGCGGCAGGAAGGCCTTGGTCACCTCGACCACCGCGAACAGATTGGTGTCGAAGGTGCGCTTCCACACCTCCAGGCTCTGCTGCGACGGGGTGCGCTGCATGTCCTCGATCATGATGCCGGCGTTGTTGATCAGGATGTCCAGATGACCATGGCGCTGCTCCACCGTGCCCACCGCGGCAGCAATGCTGATGTCGTCGTTGACGTCGAGCTGGATGGCCTCCACCGGCAGGCCTTCGGCCTGCAACTTGAGGGCCGCGGCCACGGCGTCGTCGCGCTTGCGGCCGGCCAGCAGCGTGTGCACGCCGGCGGTAGCCAATTGCCGAACGGTCTCCAGGCCGATGCCGCGGGTTGCGCCGGTGACCAATGCGATCTTGGTGTTGCTCATGTGTAAATCCTTCGAATGTATGTAGGGGGGAAGTGACGCGTACTTAGGCGTTGACGTGCGCGTGATCGTGCGCAACCGCAGGCGGTGTCGCGGGCCCGCGACGGGTCACCCACTTGCGCAGCGCCACGTAGAACACCGGAGTCAGGAACAGGCCGAACAAGGTCACACCCAGCATGCCGGCGAACACCGTGATGCCGGTGACCGAGCGCACTTCGGCGCCGGCACCGTGGCCGAACACCAGCGGCACCGTGCCGGCGATGAAGGCGATGGAGGTCATCACGATCGGACGCAGGCGCAGGCGGCAGGCTTCCAGTGCGGCTTCGACAATGCCCTTGCCGTGCATTTCGAGCTCGCGGGCGAACTCCACGATCAGGATCGCGTTCTTGCAGGCCAGGCCCATCAACACCACCAGACCCACCTGCACGAACACGTTGTTGTCGCCATTGGTGAGCCACACACCGAACAGCGCAGACAGCAAGGTCATCGGCACGATCAGGATCACTGCCAGCGGCAGGGTCCAGCTTTCGTACAGCGCAGCCAGCACCAGGAACGCCAGCAATACCGCCATCGGGAACACGATCAACGCCGAGTTGCCTTGCGTGGACTGCTGATAGCTCAGGTCGGTCCACTCGATGTTCATGCCGTTGGGCAGCACCTGCGGCGCCATGCTGGACAGCTTCTGCATGGCCTCGGTGGACGACAGCACGCGCGGGTCCGCTTCGCCGATGAGGTCGGCGGCCGGGTAGCCGTTGTAGCGGATCACCGGGTCCGGGCCGTAGGTCTGGCCCAGCGTGACCATGCTGCCGATCGGCACCATGTCGCCGTTGGCGTTGCGCGTGCGCAGGTTGGCGATGTCTTCCACGCTATCGCGGAACTGTCCATCGGCCTGGGCGATCACCTGATAGGTGCGACCGAAGCGATTGAAGTCGTTGATGTAGGACGAACCCAGATAGGTCTGCAGCGTGTCGAACAGATTGGTCAGCGGCACGCCCTGCGCCTTGGCCTTATCGCGGTCGACCTTGGCATCGAGCTGCGGCACGTTGGCCTGGTAGGTACCGATCGGGAACTGCATGCCCGGCGTTTGCGAGATCGCACCGGACATCGCATTGACCGCACTCTGCAACTGGCCATAGCCCAGGCCGGCACGGTCCTGGATGTACAGCGAGTAGCCCGAGCCCTGGCCCAAGCCAAGAATCGGTGGCGGCATGAAGGCGAACGCGAAGCCCTGCTGGATCTGGCTGATGCGTGCGTTGATTTCCGCATTGATCTGCGCGGCGGTGCGGCTGCGCTGACTGAACGGCTTGAGCGTCAGGAACACCGTGCCGGTATTGGGCGTATTGGTGAACTGCAGCGGGTTCAGGCCCGGGAACGCGATTGCGTGATCCACACCGTCGGTCTGCAGCGCGATCTGGGTGATCTGGCGGATCACCTCATTGGTGCGCTCCAGCGACGACCCTTCCGGCAGTTTGGTGCCCGCAATCAGATACAGCTTGTCCTGGGTCGGAATGAAGCCGCCCGGCACCAGCTTGAACATGAAACCGGTACCGACCAACAGCAGCAGGTACACCACGAACACCGCACCCCGCTTGCCCAGCGCACGCGACACCGCGCCTTGGTACTTGTGCGAGCTGGTGTTGAAGAAACGATTGAACGGGCGGAACAACCAGCCGAACAAACGGTCGATCAACCGCGACGGACCATCCTTGGGCGCGTCGTGCGACTTGAGCAGCATCGCCGCCAACGCCGGCGACAAGGTCAGCGAGTTGATCGCCGAAATCACCGTGGAAATGGCGATGGTCACCGCGAACTGCTTGTAGAACTGGCCGGTCACGCCCGACAGGAACGCCATCGGCACGAACACCGCGCACAGCACCAGCGCGATGGCGATGATCGGCCCGGACACTTCGCGCATGGCCTGATGGGCAGCCGCCAATGGGCTCAGGCCTTCTTCGATGTTGCGCTCGACGTTTTCCACCACCACGATCGCATCGTCGACCACGATGCCGATCGCCAGCACCAAACCGAACAGGCTCAGCGTATTGATCGAAAAGCCCAGCAGGTACAACGCAGCGAACGTACCGACCACCGACACCGGTACCGCCAGCAACGGAATGATCGAAGCGCGCCAGGTCTGCAGGAACAGGATCACCACCAGCACCACCAGCAGCACCGCTTCCAGCAGCGTGTGCACCACCGCGCTGATCGAATCGCGCACGAACACGGTTGGGTCGTACGCGGCCGACCATGCCATGTCCTGCGGGAACTGCTTTTCCAGTTCGGCCATCTTGGCGCGCACCGCATCGGACAATTCGATCGCGTTGGCACCGGGCGACTGGAACACGCCCATGCCCACCGCGTTCTGGTTGTCCAGCTGCGACCGCAGGGTGTAGTTGCCGGCGCCCAGCTCCAGGCGCGCCACGTCGCTCAGGCGCACGATCTCGCCGCTGTTGCCGCTGCGGATGACGATGTTGCCGAACTCTTCTTCGGTGGTGAGGCGGCCCTGCGCATTGATCGAGAGCAGGAAATCGCTCTTGTTGGGCATGGGTTCCGCGCCGAGCTGGCCGGCGGAGACCTGCACGTTCTGCTCGCGGATGGCGGCGACCACATCGCTGGCGGTGAGCCCGCGTGCGGCCACCTTGTCCGGGTTCAACCAGATGCGCATGGCGTAGTCGCCGGCACCGAAGATCTGGATCTGTCCCACGCCCGGCAGGCGCGACAGCTCGTCCTTGACCTTCAAGGTGGCGTAGTTGCTCAGGTACAGCGAGTTGTACTTGCCCTTGGGCGAGGTCAGATGCACGACCATGGTCAGCGTCGGCGATTGCTTCTGTGTGGTCACGCCCTGGCGACGCACGTCCTCGGGCAGACGCGCCTGCGCCTGGCTGACGCGGTTCTGCACCTGCACCTGCGCCTGGTCCGGATCGGTGCCGGGCTTGAAGGTCACGGTGACCACCAGCACGCCGTCCGAGCCGGCCACCGACTTCATGTACATCATGTTTTCCACGCCGTTGATGGCTTCCTCAAGCGGCGTGGCAACGGTCTCGGCGATGACCTTGGGGTTGGCGCCCGGATACACCGCGCGCACCTGCACGCTCGGCGGCACCACTTCTGGGTATTCGCTGATCGGCAGCAGCGGCATGGCGATCAGGCCGGCCGCGAAGATGATGATCGACAGCACCGCGGCAAAGATCGGCCGGTCGATGAAAAAACGGGAAAAGTCCATTGGGATGGTCCTGAAAGAGGTTGCCGCCGGGTGGCGGCGCGGCACAGCGGCCCCGGGCCGGCCTGATGACGAGGCCGGCAGTCATGAGCTGCGATGCAGCGATACAGCAGTACAGCCATTGCAGGTGGTGCGCTGTCGCCAGGCAGGCGCGACAGCGCGCAACGCGCGTTGGCGATCCCTAGTTGGAAGCGGTGCGCTTGTCCGCCGCCGGCGCCATGGCCACGGTCTTGGCGTCCACCGGCATGCCGGGCATGAAGATCTTCTGCACGCCATCGACCACCACGCGGTCGCCGGCGGCCAGGCCGCTACGCACGATGCCCAGGCCATCGGCACTGCGGCCGAGCTCCACATCGCGGCGCTGCGCCTTGCCGTCCTTGTCCACCACATATACGTACTTGCGGTCCTGGTCGGTCAGCACGGCCTTTTCGTCCACCAGCATGGCCTTGAATTGGCCGCTGCCCAGCAACTGCACATGCGCATACAACCCCGGCGTGAATTGCCGCTGTGCGTTGTCGAGCACGGCACGCACGCGGATGGTGCCGGTGCTGCGGGTCACCTGGTTGTCCAGGAAATCCACGCGACCGGTGTGCGGGAAGCCCTGCTCGCCGACCAGCCCGATCCGCACCGGCAACTCGCCGCCACGTTCGTCCGGGCGCTCGCCGTTGCGGGCCATCTGCGAATAGCGCAGGAAGGTGCCTTCGTCGGCATCGAAGTAGACGAATACCTTGTCCAGCGACACCAGGGTGGTCAGCACGCTGGCGCTGTCGCCGGCCGTGACCAGGTTGCCGGCGGTGACCATCGCACGCCCGGCGCGGCCATCGATGGGAGCGCGCACGCGCGTCCAATCCAGGTTGAGCCTGGCGGTGTCCACCGCGGCCTGGGCGGCCTGCAGGTCGGCATCGGCCTGATCGGCGGCGGCGCGGCGCTGCTCCCAGGTTTCGGTGGAGATGGCCTGCTGCTCGGACAATTTGCGTGCGCGCGTGGCTTCGCTACGTGCCAGCGTGGCCTGGGTGCGGGCACGCACCAGCGCCGCGTTGGCACGCGCGAACTCGGCGCGGTAGCTACGCTCATCGATGGTGAAGAGCACATCGCCCTTCTTCACCTCTGCACCTTCGGTGTAGTTGACCTTGTCGATATAGCCGGACACGCGCGGACGCAGTTCCACGCTTTCCACCGGCTCGATGCGGCCGCTGAATTCGTCCCACTGACTGATCTGCTTCATCAACACCGGCGCGACGCTGACGCTGGGCGGCGGCGGTGCGCCGGTCTCGGCGGCCTTGCTGCCGCAGCCGGCGAGCACGACCGCAAGCACGGCGCCCGCCAACACGGTACGCAAGGGAAAACGGAACGGGGTGGCGTTCGTGGTCATGGGGAAATCTCTCGGGTGGGGATGGGAAATTGCAGACCGGCCAGCCGGCTGGCCGACGGTGCGGCCGGCGGGCGACGACTCACGGTCACGATGGCTTGTCCGGGTTGGCCAGGCCCGGCAATCAGGGAAACAGCGGCGCGGCCGACGTCCACGGCGCGGATCCATTCCGGACAGGCGTCCTTGGCGCGGCCGGGCGTGCAGACCGGCTGTTCGACCGAGAGCAACTGCACGCGGACGCCCAACGGCTTGGCTTCCTCGTGCAACACCTGGGCAAGCATGCGGGTGGCTGAGGCCGCAACCGAACGATCGCCATGCGCCGACCAGGCGCGCAGCGCGCACGGACTACCGAGCAGCAGATAGCGGCCGCCGCCGTCGGCCTCGGCCAGCAGCGGCAGCAGGTGACGGGCGGCAGCCAGATGCGGCAGCACGTCGCGCTCCAGGCGACGACGCAGGGCGGCCACCGGCCGATCCACCAGCCGCCCAGCCTTGGGCGGGCTGCCCAGGCTGGCGATCACCGCGCCCAGCGGTCGGTGCCGCTGGGCCAGTTCGGTGGCCAGGCGCTGCGCAGATGCATCGTCGGCCACCGATCCCTGCACGATGTCCAGCAGCGGGGAGTGACCGTGCTGCGCACGCAGTGCGTCCAGCTTGGCGGCGTCGCGCCCAATCACCACCGTTGGCATACCGGCATCCAGCAATGCAGAGACGATGCCCATGCCCACGTTGCCCGCGCCGCCAATGACGGCCGTCTCGGATTGAACCATCCCGCTCATGGGATTTTCGCTCCCGAGATCGGGATAATTCCACGGCGTGCCCAGCGCGCCTGCAGTCCAGTCCGCTGCGCAGGCGCGCCGCCAGCCTGCCGCCGTGGCGAGCTGGAGAATTCGCGCAAGGCACTGCCGTACGACCGTTTTTCCGTGGAAACGACCGGATCGAAGGCGCTTTCGATTGCACTGCGCTGACTGGAAGACACGCCGAAAACGTTGCACAACCACATGGCCGTGCTCCTGCATAGAGGGGATGCCGCATAAGTTAGGCTTCAAAGCAGCACTTGATTAGTCCGGATTTAGGGGAATAATCGTCCCGCAAGCGGTCTAATCCCTCCTGACCCCGGAAGGCATCCCATGACTCATGATCTCAACGACACCTTGATCTTCGTCAAGGTGGTCGAACAAGGCAGCTTCATCGCCGCCGCCAATGCGCTTGGCCTGCCCAAGACCACCGTCAGCCGCAAGGTGCAGGAACTGGAAACCCGGTTGGGTGCGCGCCTGTTGCATCGAACCACCCGCCGCATCGGCCTGACCGAAGCCGGCTCGGTGTACCACGAACATTGCCAGCGCATCGCGCGCGAACTGGAAGAAGCCGAAAGCGCGGTGGGACAGCTGCAATCGGGCCCGCGTGGCTGGCTGCGTTTTACCGTGCCGTATTCGCTGGGCATTACCTGGATCGCGCCGTTGCTGGGCGAATTCCACGCGCAATACCCGGAAATCCAGCTGGACATGCATCTGGGCAACGAGAAGCTGGACCTGATCGGCGGTGAAGCCGATCTGGCATTGCGCGTTGGCGCGCTGCCCGACTCCAATCTGGTGGCGCGCAAGCTCGGCAGCCTGCGCACCCAGGTGTTCGCCAGCCCCTCCTACATCGAACGCTATGGCGAGCCGCTGCATCCGGACGAATTGCAATTCCATCGCACGCTCGCCTTGCGCAAGAACCGCAACGTGCACAACAACCGCTTTTTCTGGTCGCTCAGCGACGGCAGCGATGTACGCGATTTCCCGGTCAATCCGCTGATGGTGGCCAACGATCCGGCCGCGCTCAACGGTGCGGTGTTGTGCGGCGAAGGCCTGTTGCTGACTGGCGATGTGATGGCCAAACCGTTCGTGCAATCGGGCCTGGTGCGTCGCGTACTGGCCGGTTGGACCGGGCCTGAGGTGGACTTCAACGCGGTGTTCGCCGGCGGCCGATTGGTGTCGCCGAAAGTGCGGGCGTTCGTGGACTTTTTGGTGACGCGCATGAATTTCGATGCGGATTACATGATGGCGCAGTGCCCTGCCCGCCTGGCCGCACAAAAGGCCGACAACGATGCGAAAGTCGAAGTGGGCGCAGACGCGGAGTTGCGTGCCGAAGGCAAGCGAATCTTGGAAAACGTCACGGCGTAGTGCCGGATCGACTGCGCCGGCGGTGGTTGCCGTCTGGCGCAGTCCATAAGTTCATCGATGCAACCCAGTGAATGCATCTCTGTCACCACACGCGTACAGCCGACGATAGCTCGGTCGCTTTGCAAATGATCTCATTGCCGTCAGCGGTGAGTTGGAAAAGATCGAGACGTCCGTCGTGGCGTCGTCGGATGCGATCACCCGATGAGCGCAAAGCCGACTCGGTCGCGCGCGGTGCCCTCGCCGCTCGCGGGACACGCCGTCAACCCATCCATGGGGGCTCGATGGCGGCACCCATGCCGCCAACGGTTCCAAGCGGCGAGGACACCGCACCAGAACGTTGGTCGGTCGCGCGGAAAGCGGCCCATCGTAGGAAAGGGGATGGAGATACCTTCTCGCCTGAGCACCGCGAGCTAGCCGCGCCTCCTTGAATCGCTAGCGAACGCATCTATCGCTTGCACAAATACAGCGACCAACTCGATTGGTCCTTGCCCGCTCACCGTCGCGGGACCCTTGGCGGCATGGATGCCGCCACGGAGCTTATAGGGACGTACTTGCAGCGTATCCCGCGATGGTGAGCGAGCAAGGGCCCTGCAGCAACGCTCAGATCCGCGCTTCGAAGTTCCACAGTTACGCCGACACATTCGCGCCGATGACGTGAGAAAGATCGAGACCTCAAAGCCGTGCAGACCAGCCGTTCTAGACCCAAGCGATTGGTTCGCTGGTCTTGATCACACCATGCAGCAAAAAAACAGGCCGCTTTCGCGGCCTGTGTTGCATACATCAGCACATCGCAGGTGAGTCATCCGACCCGCCACGATTCACTGCATCCCCTCAACGCATGCCGGTGTTGCTGGCCGCGCCTTCGGCACGCAACGGAATCAGGCGGATTTCGACGCGACGGTTCTTGGCGCGGCCGGCATCGGTGGTGTTGTCGGCAATCGGATAACGCTTGCCGGCGCCCATGGTTTCCATGCGCTCGCGCTGCACACCTTGTGCGGTCAGGTATTGCGCTACCGCGCTGGCGCGCTCTTCGGACAGGCGCTGATTCACCGCATCGCTACCGACGCTATCGGTATGCCCCACCACTTCCACCATGGTCTGGTTGTACTCGCGCAAGGTGGAGGCCACGCCGTTGAGCGCAGTGTAGAACTGCGGCTTCAATGCCGACTTGCCGAAGTCGAAGGTGATGCCATCGGGCAGGTTCAGGCTGATGTTGTCGCCCTGGCGTTGTACTTCGATACCGGTGTTGGCGGTGCGCTCACGCAGCGCGCGCTCCTGGCGGTCCTGGTACTGGCCGATTGCTGCGCCGCTCAGTGCACCGATGCCAGCGCCGACCATTGCGTGCTGACGACGCTCGGTGGCGCTGTCGCCGGTGAGCAGGCCTGCAGCCACACCAATGGCGGTACCGATCAGCGCATTGCGGCCGGTCCGATTCTGCTGTTGCGTCTGCTCGCCGTATTGGTCGCGCTGCACATACGAGCCGCCGGTGGCGCACGCGGACAGCGCAATGGCGCTGGCCAATGCAACGGCAAGACTCTTGGTGGCTGCTGGGGACATGGTGCTCTCCTATGGCCGGACCATCCGGCGCTCAATCGTGTGCGCGAGGATAAACAGGCCCACGCGACTGGCGCATGATGAAAACTGCCGCAACCCACGTGTAACGGGTGTGCCATTCAGGAAAACGTTTTCGGCGATGACGCGTACACGTGCGCCGCCACATCAGCCAGCGCACGCCAGTACACAGCGCGCATTCCATGCCCTGTTTCGCTCCTCAGACAGCGTTGCGTGCACCGTCCAGAAACAGGCACACGCGCATCGATCAGCAGCGACTAGGCGCGCGATTTCGCATACGCCGCCAACGCCGCATCGCGGCCCTCGGCCAAGCCGATGATCGGATTGCGCGGATACTCCGGTGCAAAGCGAGCCAGCGCCAATGGATGCAACCATGGCGCGAAGCGTTCCTTCACCGCGAGCTTGCCCAGCTCGGGCACCCAGCGCGTGATGTAGGTCGCATGCGGGTCGAATTTTTCTGCCTGCGTCACTGGATTGAACACGCGGAAATAGGGCGCCGCATCGGCGCCGGTACCGGCCACCCACTGCCAGCCCAGCGTGTTGTTGGCCAGGTCCGCATCGACCAGCGTGTCCCAGAACCAGCGCGCGCCTTCGATCCAGTGGATACGCAGATGCTTGCACAAAAAACTGGCGACGATCATGCGCACGCGGTTGTGCATCCAGCCGGTATGCCAGAGCTGACGCATGCCGGCATCGACGATCGGAATGCCGGTGCGGCCGCGTTGCCAGGCCTGCAATGCAACCGGATCGACCGTTGCCCAATCGAATCCTGCAAAGCGCGGGTTGAGATTCTGGTTGGTGGTGTCCGGGAAGTGATGCAGCAAGTGATACGCAAAGTCGCGCCAGCCCAGCTGCCGGATATAGCCATCGATTTCCGCGCCATTGCGCGCAGTGCGATGCGCCTCCAGGGTACTGGCAATCCGCCACGGCGCAATCTCGCCGAAGTGCAGATGCGGCGACAGTTGCGAGGTACCGACGCGATCGGGGCGATCGCGGTTTTCGCGATATCCCGACAACGCGCCGTCGATAAAGATCTCCAGCATTTCGTGCGCGCCGGCTTCGCCGGGCTGCCAGTGCTCCCAGAAGCCCTGGTCCCACTGCAGGCCCGGCACCAACTGCAGCGTGTCGAGCGCATCGGTCTTCAGGCTCGCAGGCAGCGGCGGCAGGCGACGCGGCGCATCCATGGCGGCGGGCAATTGCAGCTGCGTCAGCGCATTGCGCCAGAACGGGGTAAACACCTTGTAGGGGCCGCCCTGCTGCGTGGACAACTGCCATGGTTCGAATAGCAGCGCGGCATTGCAGCTCTGCACCTCGATGCCGCGCTCGCGCAGGTCGCGCTTGATCTGCGCGTCGCGCGGCTGCGTGGCCGGCTCGTATTTGCGGTTCCAGTACACCGCCACCGCACCGGTCTGCGCGATCACCTCATCGAGCACCTGCGCGCTGTCACCGGAGCGAATGACCAACCCACTGCCGAGCGCGCGCAGGGCACCGTCCAGCGCTGCAAGCGAGCGATGCCGCCAGGTGCGCGACGCGGCGCCAGGCGTCCATTCGCCCTCTTCGTGCGGCGCATCGATGTACAACGGAATCGGGTGATGCCCAGCATCGAGTGCGGCGCGCAAGGCCGGGTTGTCTTCCAGACGCAGATCGCGACGGAACCAGACGATGGCGTATGACATACGAGCTCGGCAGCAAACGGTGAGGCTGCGCAGCATAAGCCAGCGGGCGCAACGATGGCGCGATGCCGGGCGGTGGATGACCACCCGGCCGTTCCCCGGCAGCGCTTACTCGAAACTGCCCACCGAGTCGTGCGCCAGGTTGTCGAAGCGGGTGTACTCGCCGAAGAACTTCAGCTTGCACGAGCCGGTCGGTCCGCCGCGGTGCTTGCCGATGATGATTTCGGCCAGGCCCTTGTCCGGCGAATTTTCCTTGTTGTAGTAATCGTCGCGGTAGATGAAGACGATCATGTCCGCGTCCTGCTCGATAGCGCCCGACTCGCGCAAGTCCGCCATCACCGGGCGCTTGTCGGTGCGCGTTTCCAACGAGCGGTTGAGCTGCGACAACGCAATCACCGGCACGTTGAGCTCCTTGGCCAGGCCTTTCAGCGAGCGCGAGATTTCCGAAATTTCGGTCGCGCGGTTTTCGCTGTTGCCCGGCACCGACATCAGCTGCAGGTAGTCGATGACGATCAGGCCCAGGTCGTGTTCGCGCTTGAGCCGGCGGCACTTGGAACGCAGCACTTCCGGCGACACGCCCGGGGTGTCGTCGATGAAGATCTTGGTTTCCTTGAGCATCTTGATCGCGCCGGTCACGCGCGCCCAATCCTCGTCTTCCAGCGCACCGGTACGCAGGCGCTGCGCATTGATGCGGCCATTGGAGGAAATCAGGCGCATGGCCAACTGCGAGGCCGACATTTCCATCGAAAACACCGCCACGCCCTTCTTGGACTTGATCGCGGCGTATTCGGCAATGTTCAGCGCAAAGGTGGTCTTGCCCATCGCCGGACGCGCCGCCAGGATGATCAGGTCGGTCGGCTGCAGGCCGGCGGTCATCGCATCGAAATCGGTGTAGCCGGTCGGCAGGCCAGTGATGTTGCCGCCGTTTTCGAAGCGGTTGCGCAGCTCTTCGAAGGCATCCTTCAATGCCCCGGGCATGGCCACGAAGTCGGTGCGCCCACGCGCGCCTGCCTCGGCGATCTTGAACACGGCCTTCTCGGCCGAGGACAGCAACTCGACGCTGTCGCGCCCTTCCGGCTGAAAGCCGTCGTTGACGATGGTGGTGCCCACTTCGATCAACTGCCGCAGCACTGCCTTGTCGCGCACGATTTCCGCATACGCGGCGATGTTGGCCGCCGACGGTGTGGTGCTGGCCAGCTCGATCAGGTACGCACCATCGCCCACCTGCTCCAGCTTGCCCTGCGACTCGAACCATTCGCCCAGGGTCACTGCATCGAACGGGCGGTCCTTCTCGTTCAGTTCGCGAATCGCGCGGTAGATCAGCCGATGGTCGCGCCGGTAGAAGTCGTTTTCGGTGAGCTGGTCGTTGACGCGGTCGAACGCGTCCGGCGCCAGCATCAGGCCACCCAACACCGCCTGCTCGGCCTCGACCGAATGCGGCGGTACCCGCAACTGGTCCAGACGCGGCTCGGGACGATCGTAATCGTCGTCGTCGCGATCGCGACTGCGCTTGGAACGGAAACCAGGACGAGCGGACATGGACAAACAAACCTGACGCAGGGAGACGAGGGCAGGAAGCATAGTCATCGGCGCGGCCGGCGACCATGCACAACTCTGTGGATAACTGGTGTATAGCCGGTGCATCCACGTGCTACGCGCCGGCCGTCGCAGATGCCGAGACCCTTGCGCCGCTTGGGTTTCCGCCCTCGCCCAGGGCCCAACGGGGCGCCGCATTGACGTGCGGCGCCGCTGTGGTCAACTCAGCGCTTGAGGTGCCCGATCAGGCCCAGGAACTGGTCGATGAAGCCCTGCAGGAACTTGCGGCTGTCGGCGTTGGCGATCTGGTCGTCGGGCCCGAACAGGCCGTCCTTGTATTGCAGGAACACTTCCGGCTGGCCGAGCACCTGCATATCCAGATACGCCAGCACGTTACGCAAATGCTGCTGCGCGGTGGCAGTACCGATCGCGCCGACCGAGATGCCCACCACCGCCGCCGGCTTGCCGGCAAACGCGCTATCGCCGTAGGGACGCGAGCCGGTGTCGATGGCGTTCTTGAGCACGCCGGGAATGGAGCGGTTGTATTCGGGGGTGACAAACAGCACCGCATCGGCAGCGCGGATCTGCTGCTTCAGCCGCGTGCCTTCGGCGGGATAATCGCCGTCGCGGTCCTGGTTGTAGAGCGGGATATCGCCGATCTCCAGGTACTCGAACACGGCCTTGTCGCCGGCCAGGTGCTCCAGCGCGCGTGCCAGCTGGCGGTTATACGACTCGGCGCGCAGGCTGCCGACCAGCACGGCAATGGTGGGCTTGCTCATGGGGAATGCTCCGTGGAAACAGGGCCCCACCCTACCCAGCCGGATGCTCAGGGCCGGTGAAACGCCGCCGGCGTCTGTAGCGCAAGCGGCGGTGCGTGCACGCGAGCGCGGCACCGTCCAGAGGGGATTTCGCCCACGCCGGCCCGTGTGCAGACCACAACCTACAGGTGTCAGCGCACCACGGCCGCACGCTGTTCGCGCCAGTGTGCCTGCCATGCCTGGAACATCAGCACCGTCCATAGATGCGTATGCCATTTGCGCTCGCCACCGTTGAAGTCGCGCCACAGGCGGGCCACGCTGTCGGCGGCGAACACGCCTTCGCGCTGCAGGGCGCCGTGCGCCAGCAGATCGTCCGCCCAGCCGTGCAGGTCGCCACGCAGCCATGCGCTGACCGGGGCGCCGAAGCCGCGCTTGCCGCGGTACACCATTGCGTCCGGCAGGTAGCGGCACAGCACGCGCTTGAGCAGATACTTGCTCACTCCATCGCGATATTTCAGCGACAGCGGCAGCGACCACGCGAATTCGGCCACGCGCCAGTCCAGCAGCGGCGCGCGCGCTTCCAGCCCCACCGCCATGGTGGTGCGGTCCACCTTGCACAGCAGATCGTCCGGCAGGTAGGCGGCAAAATCGGCCAGCATCATCGCATCGGCCGGGGTGCCGGACCCATGCAGCGGGTCGGCCAGGCTGTAGAAACTGTCGGGCTCGGTGGCACCGAGCACCACCGCGGCCGGATCGCGCCAGCGCGAAATGCGGTTGCGGTAGATGTCGCCGATGCCACGTGCACCGGCCTCGGCCACCAGCGCGGCCAGGCCGCCAGTGCGCGAAGATTCGCCATTGCGACGCGCTGCCACCGCCATCAGGCGACGCAGCGGGCCCGGCACCAGGCCATGCATGCGCCAATTGCGCAGTGCGCGCTGATACCGTCCATAGCCGAAGAACAATTCGTCGCCACCATCGCCTGACAGCGCCACCGTGACCCCGCCGCGCGCCAGCCGTGCGACCAACGCCGTCGGCACTTGCGAGGCATCGGCGAAGGGTTCGTCGAACATGTCCGGCAGGCCCGGCACCACTGCCAGCGCATCGGCGCCGCTGACATACAGTTCGGTGTGGTCGGTGCGCAGATGCGTGGCCACTTCGCGCGCCAGCGGCGCTTCGTCGTGATGCGAACCTTCGAAGCCGATGCTGAAGGTGTGCACCGGCTGCGCGCTTTGTGCCTGCATCATCGCAGTGACGATGGACGAGTCGGTGCCGCCGGAGAGAAACACGCCCACCGGCACATCGGCCACCATGCGCAAGGCCACCGCATCGCGCAGTACGCTATCCAACTGCTCTTCGGCCTGCGCGTCGGTACCGGTGAACGGCGTCGCCAGCGCGCGCTGCATCGCCTCGCGGGCGTTCCAGAACGGTTGCTGCGCCTGATCGGGACGATGCGCGGCCGCGCCGGCTGCAACGGCTTGTGCATCCATGCGCAGCACGCGGCCGGGCATCAGCTTGAAGGTGTGCTCGTGGATGCAGGCCGGCGCCGGGATATAGCCCAGCCGCAGCAGCAGCGTGAGCGCATCGCGATCCACGCCGTTGTCGAAATCCGGATGCTGCCACAAGGCCTTGAGTTCGGAACCGAACACCAAGGTGTCGCCGGCCCACCCGTAGTACAGCGGCTTCTTGCCGACGCGGTCGCGGGCCAGGAACAGGCAGTTGTCGCGCTCGTCCCACAACGCAATGGCGAACATGCCGTTGCAGCGGGTCAACGTCTCGTCCAGGCCCCACTCCACCACGGCCGCCAGCAGCACTTCGGTATCGGAGTGGCCGCGGAAGCGATGCCCAAGCGCGGACAGCGCTGCGCGCAACTGCGCGAAGTTATAGACCTCGCCGTTGTAGGCCAGCACGTAGCGGCCGTCTGCCGAGCGCATCGGCTGATGGCCGAGCGGCGACAGGTCCAGAATGCTCAAGCGCTGATGCGCCAGCGCTACGCCGGCCTGTGCATCGCACCAGGTGCCGGCATCGTCGGGGCCGCGGTGGCGCAAGGCGGCCCCCATCGGCCGCACCAGCGCATCGAGCTGTTCGCCATGCAGGCGCGGCGAGGCCAGCAACATTCCTGCCAATCCGCACATCGTCAGCGCTCCTGCCGGCCGGCCACGGGTAAACGGGCGGCGCAGGCACGCGTGACGCCTTGGATCCGCGCAAGCAGGCGCACGGCGAATGGCGATGACGATGGCGATGCAAGAGAGCAGAGACAAGCGTCTGCCCGGCACGCAGCGGTATGGCCATCAGCCACGTGCAGATCGCGCAGACAGCTCATGCCGCCACCGATGCAGCTGCCGGCATCGGCACGAAACGCGGTAAGCCCTGCACGCGTTGTATCCACGCACCAATCGCGGGCAAGCGCTCCAGATCGAAACCGCCGTCTTCGGCGCAATGGGTGTAGGCAAACAGTGCGATATCGGCGATGCCGTAGTCGCTGCCGGTGAACCAGGTGTGCTGCTGCAGATGCTGCTCCATCACCGCCAGCGCCTGCTCGCCCCGCGCGCGCAGCTGCGGCAACTCGGCGCGGCGTGCGGCATCGCGCGGCGTCCACAGGCTGATGAACCGCGCCACTGCCACATATGGCTCATGGCTGTATTGCTCGAAGAACATCCAGCTCAATGCCTGCGCGCGCTGCCACGCATCGGTGGGCAGATACGGCGTGCCTTCGGCCAGCCAGAACAGGATCGCGTTGGATTCGGTCAACACGCGGCCATCGTCGCGCTCGACCATCGGCACCTTGCCGTTGGGGTTCTTGGCCAGATATTCGGGCGTGCGGGTCTGCCCGGCCACGCTGTCCACCTCGACCCAGTGATAGCGGCTACCCAACTGTTCCAGCAGCAGGCGCACCTTGTAGCAATTGCCGGAACTGGACATGCCATGGACGGTCAACGGGGGACGCACGCTCGACATCTGGCTGGCTCCGCGGCAGCAACGAGGGGGCTGGCAGTGTCACAGCCCCGCGTGCCTTTGCAAAGCCCTGCACGCAGCAGCGGCGCACCGATGCCAGGGTTGCGTGCACTGCCGCGCCGACCTGCGTCAGGTCAAGGCCACCACCGCCACCGGCACACTCAACACCGCGATCAGGACGCCCAGTGCCGCCACCGTCAGCGCCCAGGCGCCGAACGCACGCGTGCGCGCACAGCCGGCAGCGGCGGCAACGGCCTGCACCGAGCAGACCGACCACCACAGCGCCCCCAGCATCAGCAGCAAGATGCATGTCGCCAGTTGCGCCATGCCGGCCGGATCGGTCGCGCCGGTGCGCAGCAATGCAACCTGGCCCTTGAGCGCGACCACGGCCGCCAGCAGGCATACCAACCACGGCAAGGCGCAGCCGGCCATCGCCGGCAACACCTGCCCAAGCTGGGCGCCGCTGCCCATCCACCGCAGGATCTGCTTGAGCAGCACGCATCCCAGCAAGGCGATTGCAACCACGACAATGACCCCACCGGCCTTGGCCCATAGCGGCAGCGCGTGCAGCCACACCCATGCCGACAGCAGCGTGGTCGCCGCAAACACCGCCCAGGCGCTCCAGCGCAACCGCGCATGCTGCGGCATCCGGGCCACGGTGGCATGTGGATCGAACATGATTCCGCCCAGGCCACCGCCGCGCCACCAGAAAAAGCACGCCACCAGCAACGACACCAGGGCCACCAAGCCGGCCAGCGGGTAGCCGAGCGCGCGCCAATCGGGAGGCTGCGTGCGCCGCTGCGGCCTGAGATCGTGATTGAAGTACAGCAGGTCGCGCGCGCGTTCCATGTCGGCAGCCGCGCGCGTCACGCCGTTGGCCGGAATACGGTCGGTGAAGCGCTGCCACTCGCCCACGATGACCAGCTTTCCCTCGCGCATCGCGATGCTGCGCGAAAAGCGGAACCACGGATTGGCGACCACTTGGGTGTCTGCCTCCACCTGGGTCGCCGGGTCGCTGTGCACGCGCACGGTCTGCCGCGCCAGCCGCGGTCCGCCCAGTGCCAGCGGGCTCTTGCGCGCCTCTTTCGGTAACGCATCCATCCATTCGCCAAGCTGGAACAACGGGAAACCCAGCTCATCGCCCTCCTTCGCTGGCCACTCCAGCCGGTAGGCCTCGTGCGTGCGCACATTCAGCGGGTCGGCAGCGTCGATGCGCTTGGCACGCTCACCTGGGTCAGCGCGGTGTAGTACTGCTGCATGAATTCCAGATAGTGCTCGCCCACCGTCTGCGCACCATCGTCGTCGAAGCTACCGGCGACACGCTCGCCGCGGCCCTGGCGATAGATGGTGTCCACCGTGAAGCTTGCCCAGCGCTGCGGCTTGCGCAGCGAAATGGAGATTTCTTCGTTCACTTCGATCTGCGGCAACGCGGGCATCGGCGCAGGCACTTCAACCAATGTGTCCTGCCCTGCAATCACGGGCAATCCGCGCACGAACGGCAGTGGCCGCCGCTGTGCCAACGGGCCCTCTTCGCGATCGCGCGTGGCATCCACCCACACCTCGCCCTGCGGCAGATGCGCACGCACCACCACATGATCGAAGGCGTACGGACTGGGCAACCGCTTCTCCAGCCCATGCCCCTTGTCGCTGTTGACCAGCACCGGCTCGGCGCGGATGCCGGCCAGCTGCAATAGTGCGATCAGCAGCGTCGCCTTGTCTTTGCAGTCGCCGTAGCGGTTGCGCAGCGTTACTTCGGGCGCGTGCGGGGCGTGCGAGTTTTCGCCCATGTCCAGGCCGACGTAACGGATCTCGCCCTGCACAAACGCCACGGCGCGCAACAACGCGCCCTGCGGGTCGTCGCTGCGCAACCCCAGGCTCTGCGCCATCTTGGCGGCCACCTGCGTCTGGTTGAATGCACGCGGATACAGCTGCGCCGCCCAGGCCGCCACCGCACCCCAACTGCCGGCGGTGGACACTTCGATCACGCCATATGGGTCCACATCGTCGGGCGCGTCTTTTTCTTCCTGCACTGCGGCGATGTTGCTGGCCCCGATATCCAGTTGCGTCACCCCATCGAGCGTGCGCACGTTCCGGCCAAACCCCGGCGCGCTGATGCGCCACTGCAGCGGCATGTCGGCCCGATAGCGCACACGTACCCGGCGCTCGCCCAGCGGCACGCCGTAGCGCGCTTCGAACACGTCGTAATAGCCTTTGCCGAACACCGGATTGCTGCCACTGATGGTCACGCCATAGTCAACGCGATCGCCCACGCGCAGATCCGGCAAGGTGATCGACAGCGTCAGCGCACCATCGATCAGGCCGTTCTCCAGCCCGCTTTCGCGCCGCAATCTGGCGTAGTGCGCCTGCGTGCGCATATCGATACGCTTGCCGGCGCGCCAGACCTCCAGGCTGTTGAGTTCCAGCTGCTGGTACTGCGGCTGGTAGTCGATGGAAATCTGCCCGGCTTCCTCCAGGCTTTTGGCCCGTTGCACGGTGTAGCTGAGCCGGCGGTAAGCCTGCGGCACGCGGCCGGTCAGATTGATCTGGTCGGACACCAGTTCATAGCGCAGCCCGGCAGCGCCAGGCACGCTATCGGGAACGGCGTCGGCCACCACCCAGCCCGGCGTGGGCGCCATACGTGGCGCCTCATTGGCCCGTGCTGGCACGATCCCGGCGCCGGCCAACAACCACATCGTGCAGAAGACGCCGCACAGGCGTCGCATCACATCCCTGCTGATCAAGCCCCACTCCTCGTCAAAACGCATTGAGTCCTGTCAGCGCACGGCCCACCACCAGTTGATGCACGGTTTCGGTGCCTTCGTAGGTGATCACCGATTCCAGGTTCAGCGCATGCCGGATCGCCACATGCTCGGTGGTGATGCCGGCCGCGCCCAGCAGGTCGCGGCATTCGCGCGCCACATCCAGCGCCATGCGGCAATTATTCCATTTTGCCAGCGAGATCTGCTCCGGCTGCAGCGTCCCGGCGTCCTTCAAGCGCCCGAGCTGCAAGGCGAGCAGCTGGGCGGTGGCAATCCGCCGCGCCATGTCGGCCAGTTTGATCTGCGCGCTTTGCGTGGCGGCCAGCGGCCGGCCGAACAGGATGCGCTCGCCGGCATAGGCCAGCGCCTCGCGCAGGCAGGCCATCGCCGCCCCGATCGCGCCCCAGGCAATGCCGTAGCGTGCCTGGTTGAGGCAACTCAGTGGCGCCTTCAAACCGGCCGCCCGCGGCAACCGCATCTGCTCGGGCACGAACACATTGTCCAGGAACAGGCCCGAGGTGACCGACGCACGCAGGCTCATCTTGTGGCTGATGTCGTGCGCGCTGAAGCCGGCGCTGTCGGTCTTGACCAGAAAGCCGCGCACGCCATCGTCGGTATGCGCCCAGATGATTGCCAGCCCCGCGATGCTGCCGTTGGTGATCCACAGCTTGGCGCCATTCAAGCGCCAGCCATCGCCCTCGCGCACCGCGCGGGTGGTCATCGCAGCTGGGTCCGACCCGCCCTGCGCCTCACTGAGGCCGAAACAACCGATGACCCGGCCGGCGGCCATTTCCGGCAGCCAGCGCTGCCGCTGTTCGTCGCTGCCGTAGGCGTGGATGGGGTACATGCACAACGACGATTGCACGCTGACGAAGCTGCGCAGGCCGCTATCGCCGCGCTCCAGTTCCTGGCAGATCAGTCCGTAGCACACCGCGCCCAGGCCTGCACCGCCGTCGCGCGGCGGCAGGCTGGCACCCAGCAACCCCAGTTCAGCCAGTTCCGGGATCCACTCGCGCGGAAAGCGTCCGGCATCGAAGGCATCGCCGATGGCCGGCACCACCCGCGTATCGGTAAAGCGCGCGACAGCGTCCTGCACCGCCCGCTCTTCGTCGGTGAGCAGCGCGCGTACATCGAACAGGTCATCGGGGCGCACCGGCATGTTGGCTTCCATCGCAAGCTGAAAGCTCGATTATCTGCCAGTTGCCGGCCGAACATGGCAGTGCACCCGTGCGGCAATGGCGCAAACGAAAAGAGCCGGCATTGCCGGCTCTTTTCTCACTGCTGCGCTGACTGCGCGGCGCGGCGGCTTACACGTTACTGCCGGGTGCTCAAGCCGTCCTGGCGCACGTTGGAATCGCCCGCCGTCGATGCCATCTGGGTCACCAGTTGGCCATCGACCACCGGCAGCCGGTCGCTGGTGGGCTTATCGTTCATGCGCACGGTCTTTTCAAATCCGTCGTAGCGGTAGGTGACGTCATAGGCCACCACGTTGTCGGCGTCGCCCAGCGAGATGCGTTCGCCCGGCTTGCTGTCCATGCGCATGGTGCCGGTGGTGCCGTCGGCATTGCGATAGGTCACGTCGTAGCCCACCACGCGCGAGGACTGCGAGTTGGCATTTTCAGTATGGCATTGACGCTCGGTGCGATCGACGACCCGGCCACCGACGTGGTTGCGGTCGATGCGGTTACCGATGAAGCCGCCGCCCACCGCGCCTGCGGCAGTCGCCAGCTTGCGGCCGTTGCCGCCACCGACCTGGTTGCCGATCAGGCCGCCGATGACCGCACCGGCCACGGTGCCGCCGACGTTACCGTCGCGCTCGGGCAGACGCTCCTGCACCACGACATCGCGGCACACCTCACGTGGCGAGGTACTGGTGGTGGTTTCGCGGATGGCGTTGCTGTTGATCACCTGCGCGTATTGCGGCTCGCGCTGGGTGATGGGAGCAACCTTGACCACATCGGCATATTCCAGGCCGCGCGGCGCCGGCTGGCCGTTGGCGACAAAATCGCCGGACGATGGGCGGTTATTCATGAAGGCGGCAGTGGCGACGCCTCCGACCAGCAAGGCACCAGCAGCGACCAGTATAGTTGTCGTATTGCTCTTCATTACCAGCTCCCTGCGGACGCACCGCGTTGTTGACGGCCGTGATTCCAGCATGGGAACCCTGAACGAAAAGGCGCTCGCTCATGAACACGACGGTTAAGTTCAGCTAGCGGTTACTTCATGCATCTCTAACAGCCGGAGCATTCGCATGCGAAATCCCTTGACCGCACGCGCGCTGGACTGGGCCAGCACGCTGCGCTATCCCACCTTGTTCAAGTTGGCTGCGGCGCTGTTTCTGATCGACGTGGTGATGCCGGACCCGATCCCGTTCCTGGACGAAGTGCTGTTCGGCCTGACCACGCTGCTGCTGGCCAACTGGAAAACCCGCAAGGCGCCGATGCCGGCACCGGCGCGCCGCGACTGATGCAGTTGATCGACAGCCATTGCCATCTGGATGCAGGCGAATTCGACCACGACCGCGCGGCGGTGATCGCGCGCGCGCGCGCTGCGGGCGTCATGCAGCAAGTGGTACCGGCGATCACTGCTGCCAGCTGGCCGGGCCTGCGTGCGGTCTGCGATCAGGCACCTGGTCTCTACCCCGCTTATGGCCTGCACCCACTGTTTCTGGACCAGCACCGCCCCGAACACCTGGAGCTGCTGGCCGAGTGGATCGAACGCGAGCGGCCCTGCGCGATCGGCGAATGCGGCCTGGACTTTTTCGTCGACGGATTGGATGCGCAGGCGCAGCGCGCCTATTTCGATGCTCAGTTGCAGTTGGCCAAGCGCTTCGACCTGCCGCTGATCGTGCATGCCCGCCGCGCCACCGAAGAGGTCATCGCCCGTATCAAGGCGATAGGTGGCCTGCGCGGCGTAGTGCACAGCTTTGCCGGCAGCCCCGAGCAGGCGCAGCAGTTGTGGAAACTGGATTTCATGATCGGCCTGGGCGGCCCGGTGACCTACCCGCGTGCCAATCGCTTGCGAAGGCTGGTCGCCAGCATGCCGCTGCAGCACCTGCTGCTGGAAACCGACGCGCCGGATCAGCCTGACGCCGGCAACCGCGGCCAACGCAACGAGCCGGCGTATCTGCGCACGGTATTGGACTGCATCGCCCAGCTCCGCGGGCAAGACCCTGCGCACATTGCCGCGCTCACGTCGGCCAACGCACGCAACCTGTTCGGCCTACGGCGCTGAGCGCAGCGTACGCATCAGCGCGAGCGCCCGGTCAGCACGACAGCGCGCAGGCAACATCACGACGCCGCAACCGCCTCGGCTGCCGGCGCCGCGGCCTTAGGCTTGGGCTTGAGCAACATCTCCAGCGCCTTGCCCACTGCCACGAATGCAAAGGTGCCGGTGATATGCGTGGCCGCGCCCAGCCCTGCCCCGCAATCCAGCTTGAGCGTGGCATCGGCATCGAGCTGCGGGCGGATGCCGCAAACGCTGCCATCGGCCTGCGGGTATTTGACGTTTTCCAGCGAATACACCGCGGGCACGCCAAAGTAGCGCTGCGGGTTCTTGGGAAAATTGAATTCGCTGCGCAGCTTCTTGCGGATCAGCGCCAGCATCGCATCGTGCTCGGTGCGCGAGACATCGCGCACGCGCACCAGCGTTGGGTCGGTGCGCCCGCCCGCCGCGCCCACGGTCAGCAGCGGCAACTTGCGCCGACGGCACCAGGCGATGGTTTCCACCTTGACCCGAAAGCTGTCGCAGGCATCGATCACCAGGTCGAATTCCTCACCCAGCAAGGTCTCGATATTGCCCGAGGTCAGGAAAGCCTCGACCGCGTCGGCTTCGATGTCCGGGTTGATCGCCACGCAGCGTTCGGCCATCGCGCGGGCCTTGCTGCGACCGTACTGACCAGCCAGCGCCGGCAACTGCCGGTTGGTGTTGGACACGCACACGTCATCGGCATCGATCAGGCGAATGTGCCCCACCCCGGTGCGGGCCAGCGCCTCGACCACCCACGAGCCCACCCCACCCATGCCGACCACCGCCACGCGGCACGCCGACAGGCGCTCGACGGTGCCGACCCCATACAGCCGGTCGATACCGGCAAAGCGTTCACGCCATTGTGCTTTCATCGGCCTATTTTACGCGCCCCGTCCAGGGCGCGCCCACGCTGCCGCAACGAACGTTGCGTCCCAGGAGCCACCTCATGCACGCCCCGCCTCCCACCCAATCCCGCGCGGCCCGCTACGCCTTCATGCTGGTGCTGGGCCTGCTGATCGGCCTGGTCGCCACGGTCATGGTGGCCAACGCACTACAGGCGCGACGCGACCCGGTGCCCGACAGCCTGATGCAGATCATGGCCTACCAATTACGCGCATTGCGACCGGGCGAAGGCGTCGCCTGCGCGCCGGCGCAGCAACAGCGACGGCTGCAATCGTTGCGCCTGCTGGCCGACGAAGTCGAGCCGGCCTTCCCTGCAATTGGCGAGGACCGCCGCTTCGGCGAGCACGCACAGGCATTGCGTGCCGCGCTGGATCAGGCCCAGGGCGTAACGCTGACCGATTGCAGTCAGCTGGGCCAACTCCACACCCGCATCTCCGATGCCTGCGAGGCCTGCCATCGCGACTTTCGCTGAGGTTGGATGAATACGACGCTCGGGTTTCGTTAAGCCTGCAGTGTCGCAGTTGGCAGGCCGTTCACCTGGACCATCACAGGATGGCGTCGCCGCGGCCCCGGCCGCCTTTTCGAACCACCCCGGAGAGATCTCATGAAAACCCGACTGCTCGTCATTGGCCTGGCTGCAACCGCGACCCTGGTTGGCTGCGCCACCTCACAGCCCCAGTACGGCAGCTATCGCGGCGACCGCGGTTATGACCAGGGCTACTCGCAGACGCAGCGTTGCGTGGATTGCGGCATCGTCACCCGGATCGACGAAGTCGGCCCGACCCGCACCGCGCCGACCGGCACTGGCGCCGTGCTGGGCGGCATCGTGGGCGCGGTGGCCGGCCGCCAGATTTCCAAGGAAACCGGCGGCAGCACGGGCAACAAGAATGTTTCGGCCGTCGCCGGTGCCGCTGCCGGCGCGCTGGCAGGTAACGCCATCCAGAACAATGTCACCAGTTCCAGCTTCGACGTGCAGGTGCGCATGGACGACGGCCGCGTGATCGTGGTCAACCAGCGCGACCTGGCTGGCGTGCGCGAGAATGCGTACGTGCGCGTGGTCAACGGCAAGGTCGTGTTGCGCTGATCCATCGGCTCGGCGGCACAGACGCAGCGCCAATGCGTCGCCAGTTGGCAAGGGCCGCGGACAACACGGTTGCAGACAACAAAAAGGCCCGGTGACGGGCCTTTTTGTTGCGTGGCTGATGCGCTCCGCGCAACCGGCTCAGACCACCTGCACTGCATCGGCCTGCAAGCCCTTCTGGCCTTGCACGACCGTGAAGCTGACCTTCTGACCTTCCTTGAGACTCTTGAAGCCCTGGATCTGGATCGCGCGGAAATGCACGAAGACGTCTTCGCCATTTTCGCGGCTGATGAATCCAAAGCCCTTGGCATCGTTGAACCACTTCACGACACCATTTTCGCGTTCGATGTTGGACATCTCGACTGACTCCCTACGACACTGTGATGGACTAGCGGTGGTGGCTGTGATTGCAAGGAGGAAGCGAGGTACAAGGATGTAGCGGATCAGGCGATCTACCGCATCAGGCCACGATTCACGGTGACCTTTGCAAACAGCAGCGGCTGCAACTTAACCCGCACAAAATGAATTTTCAAGCACCTCTTGCGCCTTTTTGTCAAGCCTGAATTAGGACCTGCGTAACCATCATGGACACTGCCGTCGTTTACTACGTCTTGGCCACAGCGCTGGTGCTGATCGGCCTGGCTGGGGTCATCCTGCCGGCCCTGCCGGGCCTGCCCCTTGTGTTCGCCGGCCTGCTGGTCGCCGCCTGGGCCGACCATTTCACCCACATCGGCTGGGTGACGCTGGTCGTGCTGGGGTTGATCACCGCGCTGTCGTACCTGGTGGACTTCCTGGCCACGCTGTACGGGGCGCAGCGGGTAGGTGCCAGCAAACTGGCGTTGTGGGGTTCGGTCATCGGGGGCATTGCAGGCATTTTCTTCATGCCGATCGGGCTGTTCGTCGGTCCGTTCACTGGCGCCTGGCTTGGCGAGTATTACCAGACACGCAAGTCCGGCCAGGCCACCAAGGTCGGTCTCGGGACCTGGGTGGGCATCATGCTCGGCACCGCCACCAAACTGGCGCTTGGCCTGTGCATGCTGGGCGTGTTCGCTATCGGCTGGTTTTTCTAGGGCTCTGGAACGGCTCCACGGCGGTGACGCGCTCCTAGTCCAGGACGCGCGTAACAGCCACATGCGCTCACTCCGCTGACGCGTCGCAGCCACATTCCATGCGCATACCCGCTCCACGGCAACACGTCGCAGGCACAGACTGAGCGACCGAATTCGATCGAATGTTATGTCGCCGTGTACACACGGCGTATGCAGACGCGACCGTTAAGCTGCGCATCTCTGCGCCTGCCTGGCGCCTTTCCCTCGGCCAGACTGCCCATGTCCAAGCACCACACCCGCCCCCTGATGCTGATCGCACTGGCCGCCGCGCCATTGGCCCATGCGCAGGAAATCGCACCGCAGCCGGCCTCGCCGCAAGCCTGCACCTCGGTGACGTCCGATGCCGCTCGCCTGGCCTGCTACGACAAGGCACTGGGCTACACGCCGCAGCAAACTGCGGAGGCAGATGCCGCCGCGCAATTGGCCAAGCAAAAGGAGACCAAGCCCGACGATACGCGCACCATCAGCCGGGTCGGCGATTTCTTCCGCGCCGACGGCCAGGACCAGCCGAAAGAAGAAGCCGTGGCCAATGCCGGCCGTGGCTCCTTGCTGGACCGACGCTGGGAACTGGCCAAGGACTCCAAGCTGGGCACCTTCCAGCTGCGCGGTTACAAGCCGGTGTACCTGTTGCCGGCATTCTGGACCAGCGACACCAACCGCACCCCGCAGTCGCCCAATCCGGCCAACTCGGTCAACACGCCGCAGCAGCTGGATAGCACCGAGCTCAAGTTCCAGCTCAGCTTCAAGACCAAGGTGGTGGAAGACCTGTTCGGCGACAACGGCGATATCTGGATGGGCTACACCCAGAGCTCGCGCTGGCAGGCCTATAACGCCGATGCGTCGCGCCCGTTCCGCGAGACCAATTACGAGCCCGAAGCGATGCTGGTCTTTCGCAACAACTACAGCATCTTCGGCTGGAAGGGCCGCATGAGCGGCATCAGCCTCAATCACATGTCCAACGGGCGCGCCGACCCGCTGTCGCGCTCGTGGAATCGGGTGATCCTGAACTTCGGACTGGATCGGGAGAACTGGGCGCTGACACTGCGCCCGTGGTTCCGTATCAAGGAAGACCGCGCCGACGACAACAATCCTGATATCGAGGATTACATGGGCCGCGGCGATGCGACGCTGGTGTACAACAAGGATGGTCACGAATTCGCGCTGATCGCACGACATTCGCTGCGTGGCGGCGACCGCTCGCACGGTTCGGTGCAGCTGGACTACGGCTTCCCCATCACCAACCTGTTGCGCGGCCATGTGCAGGTATTCGATGGCTACGGCGAAAGCATGATCGACTACAACCACAAGGCAACCTACATCGGTGTGGGCGTGTCGTTGCTGGAGTGGTTCTAAGCGCAGCTCACAAAACCACTGCGCTCACCGCCGGCCGCATGCGGCCGGTGCGCGGAATGGCATGTACGACTCGTACACTGCCATTCCTGTGCGCCATCCTCGTGGCTGGCGACTCCACTACGTTTTGTGAGCCGCTGTCGGCGCGGCGCCTAGTTGCGGCAACCCACGACCGGCGCTGATGTCAGCTGAATTCGCGTACGCCGTGGTCCCGGCGCATCATGCGCCGGAGTTAATCGACACGCCGCACTGAGTCAATCCAATCAAAAAGCCGGCATGCGTGCATGCCGGCTTTCTTGTTCTTTTAAACCCTGTCTGCAAGACACTTGGGACTCCCCACAGCTGCGGCAACACCGCTGTTGCCGCGGCTTTCTTGCAATCGACTCAGACGTCGAAAAAGTCCACCTTGCCGTCCTGCAAGGTGTAGTACGCACCGACCACGCGCACGTTGCCGGCACGCAATGGTTCGAGCAACGCAGGCTCCGATGCCGCGCGCAAGCGATCGACGGTACGTTTGACGTTGGCCTTGACCGAGTCGGCCAGCAGGTCGGTACCGCCCTTGGCCTTGGCGGTCAGCACCGCCGGAACGATCGGCTCGATCATCGAGCCGATTGCGCCCGGGAAGAACGTGTTGTTCTCCACGACCGACACTGCCGCCGCCACCGCACCGCAGCTTTCGTGGCCCATCACCACCACCAGCGGCACGCCGAGCTGGCTGACCGCATATTCGATCGAACCGAGCGCGGTGGTGTCGACAGTATTGCCGGCGTTGCGGACGATGAACATTTCGCCCAGGCCGCGGCCGAACAGCAACTCCGGCGGCACGCGCGAATCCGAGCACGACACCAGGATGACGAACGGGGTCTGGCCCAGCGCAAGCTCCAGGCGGCGCTTGCTGTCGGAGATCACTTTCTTGGGGCGGTTTTCGACGAACGCGTTGTTGCCGTCACGCAGAATCTGCAGCGCCTGCTCGGCATTCAAATCGGTTTTCTTGGACGGCGCCGCGCGCAAGGCGAACGGCAGGGATGCGGCAGCGGCCGCGATCGGCGCGCAACAGGCGCACTGAAGCAATTTTCGACGCGATGCGGAATGCGACATGGACGAGCCCCCTGCTCTGTGGTTGGTGACGCGATCGTACTATGTGGCGGACGCGACCAAACGGGCCGGATGGAGCGTCTGCGATCAAAAGACGCAGTCCGCGGGCGCAGGTTCAGGTCCAGTCCGTCAGGCCCTCCCGGCGATAGGTTTCCTGGAACGCTGGGCGCGCCTTCATCCGCATTGCATGCGCCCGCAGCGCAGGCCAGGTATCGGTCGGCCGCGGCATGTTGCGCGACCAGCGCATCAGCATGGTCAGCATGAAGTCGGCCGCAGACACGGTTTTGCCGAGCAGATATGGGCCGTGGGCCTGCAGATGCGCATCGACCTGGGTCCAGGCCGCTTCGAGCTTGCGGCGGGCGTGCATCTGCGCCGCCTCGGCCTGCCCGGCCCCGGCCGGCTCGCTCGGGTAGAACCAGGCGCGGTACGCCGGCTGCAGGGTGTTGGCGCAGAAGAACATCCACTTGTAGTACGCCGCACGCTCCGGCGTGCCGACTGCCGGGGCCAGCCCGGCCTGCGGATGCAGATCGGCCAGCTGCAGCACGATGGCTGCGGCTTCCGTGAGCACTTGACCATCGAGCACCAGCGTGGGCACCACGCCGGCGGGGTTGAGCGCCAGATACTGCGGCGATTTGTGCTCGCCGCGTTCGAAATCCAGCGGGTGCAGTGCGTGCGGAATATCCAGTTCGATCAGCAGCCAATGCACCACCAACGCTGCGGTGCTGGGGGAGTGGTACAGCGTGGCGACCATGCGGGCTCCGGGATCCGTAGGAACAGGCGCGCGAGGCGGGCAAAGCCTGCGCGGCTCACGGCGATTGTGGTTGTTTTTACCGGGCTGTCGAAGACCTGTGTGGTGCAATCACCGCTGCGCCGGCGCGCGCACCGACATCACGACGCCCTCCACACGATGCCGCATGCGCGCATCGTCCCTGCAGCTCACCGGCACCGGCCACACCCGCGCAACGGCGGTGCAGCCGGCTCGATCGCCGCCGTTACTCCACCACCACCGGAATCTTGCCGATGCGCGACTGCCATTGCCGCGGGCCGGTCTTGTGCACCGACTCGCCGCTGGAATCCACCGCGACCGTCACTGGCATGTCCTTGACCTCGAATTCGTAGATCGCCTCCATGCCGAGGTCCTCGAACGCCAGCACGCGGGCGGCCTTGATCGCCTTGGACACCAGATACGCAGAACCACCGACCGCCATCAGGTAGACGGCCTTGTTGTCGCGGATCGCCTCGATCGCCGCATCGCCACGCTCGGACTTGCCGACCATGCCGAGCAGGCCGGTCTGCTCCAGCATCTGCCTGGTGAATTTGTCCATGCGCGTGGCGGTGGTCGGGCCAGCCGGGCCGACGACTTCGTCGCGCACCGGATCGACCGGGCCGACGTAGTAGATGAAGCGATTGGTGAAATCCACCGGCAGGGTTTCGCCGCGGTTGAGCATGTCGATCATGCGCTTGTGCGCGGCATCGCGGCCGGTCAGCAGCTTGCCGTTGAGCAGGATCACTTCGCCCGGCTTGAAGCTGGCCACTTCTTCCTTGCTGATGGTGTCCAGATTCACCCGGCGCGCATTGGTCGGGTTGTAGGTGAGTTTGGGCCAGTCTTCCAGCGACGGCGGATCCAGCATCACCGGGCCGCTGCCATCCAGGGTAAAATGCGCGTGGCGGGTGGCCGCGCAGTTGGGGATCAACGCCACCGGCAAGTTGGCGGCGTGGGTCGGATAATCCTTGACCTTGATATCCAGCACGGTGGTCAGGCCGCCCAGGCCCTGCGCGCCGATGCCCAGCGCGTTGACCTTTTCGTACAGCTCAAGCCGCAGCTCTTCGGCACGGTTGGAGGCGCCGCGCGCCTGCAGGTCGACGATGTCGATCGGTTCCATCAACGCTTCCTTGGCCAGCAGCATCGCCTTTTCGGCGGTGCCACCGATACCGATACCGAGCATGCCCGGCGGGCACCAGCCGGCGCCCATGGTCGGCACGGTCTTGAGCACCCAATCGACGATGGAATCGGACGGATTGAGCATGGCGAACTTGCTCTTGGCCTCCGAACCGCCGCCCTTGGCCGCGACGATCACTTCCACATGGTGGCCGGGCACGATCTTGGTGTTGACCACTGCCGGCGTGTTGTCGCGGGTGTTGGTGCGTTTGCCGGCCGGATCGGCCAGCACGCTGGCGCGCAGCTTGTTGTCGGGATGGTTGTAGGCACGGCGCACGCCTTCGTTGACCATGTCTTCCACACCCATGGTGGCGTCGTCCCAGCGCACGTGCATGCCGATTTCCAGGAACACGGTGACGATGCCGGTGTCCTGGCAGATCGGGCGGTGGCCCTCGGCGCACATGCGCGAATTGATCAGGATCTGCGCAATGGCGTCCTTGGCGGCCGGCGATTCTTCGCGCTCGTAGGCGGCGGACAAATTCTTGATGTAGTCGACCGGGTGGTAGTAGCTGATGTACTGCAGCGCATCGGCGACGGACTGGATGAGGTCTTCCTGCTTGATCGAGGTCACGGCTGGCTCTACGGCTGGCGGGGGTGCAATCCGGGCATTTTAGAGCAAACCGCAGGCGCGTCCGGCGGCGGCGTCTATCGCTACGATTGACTGATGCGGTCTTTGGCCGGTCGTCGTCGGCGCAGCGCTGCGGCCGTGCTGCGGTGATGGCAAGCGACGAGTCCACGGACCGTTGCCGGCGCACCGGCTGGCGGTGAGCCCTGTGCGCCAAGGCGAGCCCGCGCCTGCGCGCGGGCCCTGGCCTTTCCTGCCGCCAGCCAACACCCCGCGCCCACGCCGGGCGCGGCACACTAGCGCGATGTCAGCTTCCCGTTCCGGCGCCACTGCGCCTGCCGCTCCCCGTACCGGCCCTACCCTGCGCGAGCGCCTGGATGCGCTGCGCAATCTACCGCCGTTCCTGCAGCAGATCTGGCAGACCAGCCGCTGGCTGAGTGCCAGCAGCATCGGCTTGCGCGTGCTGCGCGCGCTGATGCCGGTGGCGACGCTGTACATCGGCAAATTGATCATCGACGAGGCGATCCACCTGGTCGGCCAGCCGTCGGCATTCGACTCGTTTGCGCAGGCCCTGGGCAGCGGCCGCCTGAACCGGCTACTGGAACTGCTGGCGCTGGAACTGGCGTTGGCGATCGGCTCGGACCTGCTCGGCCGGCTGGTCGGCTATGCCGATGCGCTGCTGTCGGAGTTGTTCAACAACGCTGCCAGCGTGCGTCTGATGGAACATGCCGCGCAGCTGGATCTGGAGGATTTCGAAGACCCGGACCGGCAGGACAAGCTGGATCGCGCGCGACGCCAGACCATGAACCGCATGAACCTGATGAGCCAGCTGTTCGGCCAGGTGCAGGACGCCATTACCGTGATCAGCCTGGCGGTGGGCCTGGTGGTCTATGCACCCTGGTTGATCGTGCTGCTGGCAGTCGCGTTGATTCCAGCCTTCATCGGCGAGGCGCATTTCAATGCGCTCGGCTATTCGCTCAACTTCCAGTGGACGCCGGAACGGCGCCAGCTCGATTACCTGCGCCAGGTCGGCGCCAGCGTGGAGACGGCCAAGGAAGTCAAGATCCTCAACCTGCACCGCTTCCTGATTGCGCGCTACCGCCGGCTGGCCGACAAATTCTTCCAGGCCAACCGTGCGCTGGCACGCAAGCGTGCCATGTGGGGGGCGCTGCTGGCCGCGCTCGGCACCTTGGGCTACTACATGGCCTACGGCTACATCGCCTGGCGCACCGTGCGCGGCGACTTCAGCATCGGCGACCTGACCTTCCTGGCCGGCAGTTTCCTGCGCCTGCGGCAATTACTGGAAGGCTTGCTGATCGGCTTTTCGCAGGTCGCAGGCCAGGCGCTGTATCTGGACGATCTGTATTCGTTTTTCAACATCGTGCCGGAAATCCGCTCGCGCCCGAACGCACTGCCGGTACCACGCCCGATCCGCCAGGGCTTCGTGTTCGAAGACGTCGGCTTCCGCTACCCGGACGCGGAACAGTGGACGGTGCGGCACCTGGATTTCGAACTGCGCGCCGGTGAAGTGCTGGCGCTGGTCGGCGAAAACGGCGCCGGCAAGACCACCCTGGTCAAGCTGCTGGCCCGGCTCTACGACCCCGACGAAGGCCGCATCCTGCTCGATGGTCAGGACTTGCGCGCCTACGACCTGGACGACCTGCGCGCCAACCTCGGCGTGATCTTCCAGGACTTCGTGCGCTATCACCTGAGCGTTGGCGAAAACATCGGCGTGGGCCAGGTGGACGCGATGGACGACACGCCACGTATCCGCGCCGCCGCGCAACGCGCGATGGCCGGCGAGCTGATCGACAGCCTGCCCGACGGTTACAACCAGTTGATCGGGCGGCGTTTCAAGAACAGCGTGGATCTGTCCGGCGGGCAATGGCAGAAGATCGCCATCGCCCGCGCCTACATGCGCGATGCGCAGCTGATGATCCTGGACGAACCCACTGCCGCGCTGGATGCGCGCAGCGAATTCGAGGTGTTCCAGCGCTTCAAGGAGCTGTCGGACAACCGCACCGCCGTGCTGATCTCGCACCGCTTCTCCAGCGTGCGCATGGCCGACCGCATTCTGGTGCTGGCTGCTGGCCGCATCGAGGCCAACGGCACCCACGAAGAGCTGATGGCGCAGGGCGGCCGGTATGCGGAATTGTTCGAATTGCAGGCGGCGGGGTATCGGTGAGGCAGGGATTCGGGATTGGGGATTGGTAAAAGCTGCCGGCTCATCCGCGAGCCCGGCGCGCTCAGGATCCAGGATCTGCTCTTGCGAATTGCGAATCCCCAATCCCGACTCCCGAATCCCCGCACCCAAATGAGAGTTCATCTCATTTGGCCAGCTTGAGGTAGAATTGGCGCGTACTCCTCCCACGACACGACCGGTATGTCTTCCGCTTTTGGCGCCGAAACGGTGCTTGAGGTCCGTCATTGGACCGATGCCTACTTCAGCTTCACCACGACCCGTGATGCCGGCTTCCGTTTCGAAAACGGGCAGTTCGTGATGATCGGGCTGGAAACCGAAACGCGTCCGTTGCTGCGTGCGTATTCGATCGCCAGCGCCAATTGGGAAGAACATCTGGAGTTCTTCAGCATCAAGGTGCCGGACGGCCCGCTGACCTCGCGGCTGCAGCACATCCAGCCCGGCGACAAGGTGCTGGTCGGCAAGAAACCCACCGGCACGCTGCTGATCAGCGACCTGCACCCCGGGCGCAACCTGTATCTGCTGGGCACCGGTACCGGCCTGGCGCCGTGGCTGTCGATCATCAAGGACCCGGAAACCTACGAGCGTTTCGACAAGGTGATCCTCACCCAGGGCGTGCGGTTCGTGCAGGATCTGGCCTACCGCGATTACTTCGAACGCGAATTGCCGCAGCATGAATTCCTCGGCGACCTGCTGCGCGAGAAATTGCTGTACTACCCGGCGGTCACGCGCGAAGCCTTCGCCAACCAAGGCCGTTTGACCGAGCTGATGGCCGATGGGCGCATGCAGCAGACGCTCGGGTTGCCGACACTGGATCCGGCCAACGACCGCTTCATGATCTGCGGCAGCCCGCAGATGCTGGCCGACCTGCGCACCCTGCTCGATAGCCGCGGTTTCCAGACCTCGCCGCGCATCGGCACGCCGGGGCATTACGTGTTTGAGCGCGCATTTGTCGAAAAGTGATGCGACGCGTGCAAGACCCGCGCGGCGCGGCGTTTCATCTGAAGAACCCGAGATCGTAGAGCGCCCCCGGGCGCGACCAGGCGTTACCGGGAAAGCTTCGTCGCGCCCGGGTGCGCTGCTACGGTTTCATTCCCATGCCCTGCCGGATCACGCGCCCAGCGCGCGCTCGATGTCGGCGGCCAACGCTTCCGGCTTGGTGGTGGGCGCATAACGTTCCAGTACGCGGCCGTCGCGGCCGACCAGGAACTTGGTGAAGTTCCACTTGATCGCTTCGGATCCGAGCACACCGCGTTGTTCGTGCTTGAGCCATTGCCACAGCGGATGCGCTCCGTTGCCGTTGACCTCGATTTTTGCTGCCAGCGGAAAATCCACCGCATAGTCGAGCGAGCAGAACTGGCGGATCTGCGCCGCATCGCCCGGCTCCTGATGGCCGAACTGATCGCAGGGAAAGCCGATCACCACCAGCCCACGTTCGCGATAACGCTGCCACAGCGCCTGCAGCCCCGCGTATTGCGGCGTAAACCCGCACTTGGATGCAACATTGACCACCAGCAGGACGTTGCCGGCGTAATCGCGCATCGACTGGGTGCGACCTTCCAGGTCGGTGAAGGCGAAGGTGGAGATGTCGCTCATGGTTGCCCTGCAGTGTGCGAGACGGGCAGCGTACCGTAGCCGCCTGCACGACGGCCATGCGGCGGGGAAAGATTGCCAAGGGCAGTCGTGCGGCAGATCGCCTGCCGCGCGACACGCCAGGATCGTCAAGCAGACGCCCCGGCAGCTCGCCGAGGTCGCCCGAAGACCGCTAGCGCGTACTGCCACAAAGTGCGACGGGCACACTGCCGGCGGCGGTACAGGCCCAGCTTGCATCGACTCGCGCAATTGCAGGGCGAGCAACGGTTGTGCCCGCCTGATCGCGTCGCCTTGGCTTGGCAGCCATGCCTTTTGTCACACGCCTGTCCCGACGGGCTGGGTTAGCCTCGGCGGTTCGAACTTTGGAGCAACTCTCTTGACCACCCGTCTCGCTTTTGCCCTGGCCGCCTCCCTGGGACTTGCCATGCCGTCCTACAGCATCGCCGCCCCCGCTGCCACGCAGGCCGCCACCCAAGCCAATCCCTTTTTTGCCGACAGCACGCTGCCGCTGCATTACCCGCAGTTCGACAAAATTAAGGACAGCGATTTCGCACCTGCCTTCGATGCCGGCATGGCCGAACAGTTGAAGGAAGTGGAAAAAATCGCCAACCAGAAAGCCAAGCCCAGCTTCGACAACACCATCATCGCGCTGGAAAAGAGCGGCGCCACGCTCGACCGCGCCACCACGGTGTTCTTCAATCTGGTGGGCGCAGACACCAACGACGCACGCAAGAAGTTGCAGGCCGACTATTCGGCGAAGTTCGCAGCGCACCGCGATGCGATTTCGCTCAACGGCAAGCTGTTCGCACGCATCCAGACCTTGTACGACCAACGCGCCACGCTGGGGCTGGATGCGCAAGGCGTGCGCCTGGTCGAGAAGTACTACAGCGACTTCGTGCGCGACGGCGCCAAGCTCTCCGACGTCGACAAGACCACGCTCAAGGCCATGAATGCCGAGCTGGCCAACCTGGGCACCACCTTCAGCCAGAACGTGCTGGCCGAAGTGAATGCTGCCGCTGTGGTCGTGGACGACGTCAGGCAGCTGGACGGTTTGTCGCAGGAGCAGATTGCCGCCGCCGCCGAAGCGGCCAAGGCGCGCAAGCTCGATGGCAAGTACGTCATTGCCTTGCTCAACACCACCGGCCAGCCGCCGCTGACCCAGCTGAAGAATCGCGAGCTGCGCAAGAGGATCTACGACGCCTCGGTGTCGCGCGGCAGCCACGGCGGCCAGTACGACAACACCGCGCTGGTGTCGCGCATCATGAAGCTGCGCGCCGACAAGGCCAAGCTGCTGGGCTTCCCCACCTATGCCGCCTACTCGCTGGAAAACCAGACCGCCAAGACGCCCGAAGCGGTCAACGCGATGCTGGGCAAACTGGCGCCGGCCGCGGTGGCCAATGCCAAGCGCGAAGCCGCCGATCTGCAGGCCATGATCGACAAGGAACAAAAGGCTGCGCGCAAGCCGACGTTCAAGCTGGAAGCCTGGGATTGGGCCTACTACAGCGAGAAGGTGCGCCAGGCCAAGTACAACTTCGACGAATCCCAGCTCAAGCCGTACTTCGAACTGAAGAACGTGCTGGAAAATGGCGTGTTCTATGCGGCCAATCAGGAATATGGCCTGACCTTCAAACAGCGCACCGACCTGCCGACCTACCGCGACGACATCACCGTCTACGACGTGTTCGACGCGGACGGCAAGCAGCTGGCGATCTTCATTGCCGACATGTATGCGCGCGAATCCAAGCGCGGTGGCGCATGGATGAACTCCTATGTGTCGCAGTCGGAGCTGACCGGCTTCAAGCCGGTGGTGGCCAATCACCTCAACATTCCCAAGCCGCCGGCCGGCCAGCCGACGCTGCTGACCTGGGATGAGGTGACCACCATGTTCCATGAGTTCGGGCATGCGCTGCACGGCATGTTCTCCGACGTCAAATACCCGTATTTCTCCGGTACCAGCGTACCGCGCGACTTCGTCGAGTTCCCCTCGCAGGTCAACGAAATGTGGGCCGACGAACCATCCATCCTGAAGAACTACGCCAAGCATTACCAGAACGGCACCCCGATGCCGCAGGCATTGCTGGACAAGGTGATTGCCGCATCCAAGTTCAACCAGGGCTTTGCCACCACTGAATACCTGGGTGCGGCGATGCTGGATCAGAACTGGCACCAGGTCAGCGCCAGCCAGGTACCGGACGCCGCCGGCGTGATGGCATTCGAAGCCAAGGCGCTGCAGCAGGACGGCATTGCCTACGCGCCGGTGCCGCCGCGCTACAAGACCCCGTATTTCAGCCACATCATGGGCGGTTACGCGGCAGGCTACTACGCCTACATCTGGTCGGAAGTGCTGGACGCCAACACCCAGCAGTGGTTCAAGCAGCACGGTGGCCTGAGCCGCGCCAATGGCGATCGTTTCCGCAAGACCCTGCTTTCGCGCGGCGGTAGCGTGGATGCGATGGAGCTGTTCCAGAACTTTGCCGGGCATGCGCCGCAGATCGAGCCGCTGCTCGAAAAGCGCGGTCTCAGCGCGCAAGGCGGCGATGGTGCCACTCCGGAATCGCCGCAGTCCAAGCCGTAGATCGGCTGCACGACCTGCGCGCGATCATCGGGCCGCGTGCTTGGCAACAGGATCGGCATGTCCCCTGCGGGCATGCCGATCTCGAACACCAGACGCGACATCCAGCTGCTCGCGATGGTATCGGCAAGTGCTTGTTTGAGGACCGATGAGCCGACACGCCGCCCTGAGCGATCAGGGCGGCTTTTTGCTGGCTGCGTTTGCAACGCCTTATCGCACGCGCAACGCGCAGTGCTTAGAGTTCCACCGCGTCCACGCCATCCAGCAGCTTTTTCAGCAGCTTCTCCAGACGCAGCTGCTCGGCCTCGCTCATGCTGGCGGTCTCTGCATGCAACAGCGTGCAGGCATCGGGCAACAGGCTTTCGATCAAGGCCGAGCCTGCGGGCTGCAGCGTCAGTACGATCTTGCGCCGATCCTCGGGGCTGCTGGTGCGCGAGATCAGGCCTTTCTCGCACAGTTGATCGGTCAGCCGGGTGATGTTGGCCGGCTTTTCGCTGGCGGCTTCGGCTACCTCGGTCGGAGTGATCGATTGCTCCGGTGTGCCATAGAGCATCATCAAGATCTCGTATTCCGGCGGACTGAGGCCATAAGGCTTGAGTCGCACGCACCCGAGCGTATGCAGGCGCTTGTAGAGATGCTTGATCAGTCTCACCAATATTGCCGGCTCCCGCGGGAACGCCGGATAACGCACGCAGGTGTGGTCCACGCGACTTGCGGTTGGATCGAAACTACTCATATCACCCGTTGGAGTACGTTGCTGAATGGCCGGGCCATTCAATCACATCATGCGCGATGCGACACCTCAGCGCACGAAGAGATGTACATATTCCGGTGCGACCGAAGGCAATAATGTGGAGGCAGCGACCTCTGCCATCTGCGTGCCATCCGAGTAGGGACCAACCTGATAGGGCGCAAATACAAAGCGCACGGCAGTGATCTGCCCATTTGCATTCAATACCGGTACGAACTGCGCAAAATTCTCCGCCTGCGCGGCGGTGCCTTCGGCAATCATGCGATCGGCCGAAGCCACCTGCTCAGCCTGCTCTTCTACCGGCACGCGATCTTGCTGGACACGCTGGGTCGCTGCTGCATGCAATTGCGCCGCGACCTCCCGGCCGATCTTTTCCCAGCCTGCCGGATCCGGAATCAGCGCTTGTGCGGTCAATTGCTTGCGCTCCTTGACCAACCAGACGAAGCGCGCCACCAGAGGCTCGCCATGCGCACCGCCGGTGTACCTGCTGCCGTCGGCGGAAATCACGATCAGGTCCGGGGTTTGCAACACGGTTTCGAATGCCAACGACAGCTCATACGGCGCCGGCGGCTTGTCGTTGCCCAGGCCGGAGACCGCCTGCATCAGTTCGGCATGCGCATCCTGCGCATAGCCGCGAATGAGCGCAGTGAGTTCCGGATATGCATCCAGCCCGCGCGGATAGCTGATGCCCACCATGTAGGCCGGTGCATGTTCGATCACATCTTCCAGCGGGCCGCTCTGTACGACAGTCGGCTCTGCAGGCGGCGCCGCCGCGGGCGCCGCATCGGCTGCTGGCGCACTTGGCTCTGCCGTTGTCGGTGCGCGCTGCGTACACCCTGCCAACACGGCCAGCACCAGCAAGCCCTGCACTGCCTTGAATCCAAGCAACCGCCCCATTACCACCCGCTCCCCTGATATGCATCGTGTTACGAAAAGAACCGCTGCTGGTCAGGCCAGCAGATCGTGATATTGCGGATGTCGCCGCAGATATGCATCGGCATAGCTGCACGCCGGAATCACCTTCAAACCGTGCTGCCGTGCGAATGTCAAAGCGTCCTCGACTAATGCCGCGGCAACGCCGTGTCCGCTGATCGCGTCCGGCACCTGCGTGTGCGTGATGGTCATGATCTCACCCTCGCGCCGATAGGCCAGCTCGGCGTGATGTCCATCGGTGTCTATGTTGAAACGCTGCCGGTCCGGATCGTGTTCTGCGTGCACTGTCGACGCCTCTCTCAAGTTCTGCGCCAGCAAGAAGTAAGGCGCAGTGTGACCAGCGCGATGCCGCGCCTGCGTGAAAGTGAATCGATGGTGTGATCGGCTGTGCAGCTTGCGCAACGCGCCCTCAAGTTCGCCCGGGGAGCGCCGATAGCTGACCCGAAGGCAATCGCGGCAACCGGTGTGCGGAAGCAGCGACGTCTTCGCCTTACCTACGAGGGAGCCACCGCATGAACAACGATTCGGCAGGACACAGCGCAGACAGCGACAGCTCGTTGCTAGAGGGCTTGTTCCAGTTCGCTCTCAAGGGCGACACCCACAATCCGGATTTCACGCAGCTCAACGATACGGTGTACGAGCGCCTGCAGCAGGCCTACGGCGTGGCATCCAGCGCCGATCAGGAACGCAACGCGGCCTGAGCTGGCGCATCGCTGCGCAGCGGCCTCATCCGCTGTGCAGTCGCTGATCCCATCCAATACGTCTGTCCAGACCGTGCCATCGCGCGTGTCTGACATGGCTCGGCCGTATCGGGCCGGCTTCTGACCCGCTTCCCGCAACGCTCCGGTCCGTACACGCCGGCAGTCGTCGGGCATCCCATCGCGCCAGCTGGCAACCACGCGTTCGGCCTGCAGAAGGGACACGCTGGCCGCGCACAAAAGTTCACTTTCTAACCGCGGCAGCGTCCAGCGCGTTGAGCTTGGGCGAGCGTCACCATCGCCGGCCGCGCTCAGCCGAAGCGCGGGTTGGACAGCTGCTCCAGGAACACCTGCCACACGCGCGGTTCCATGATCAGCATGAACATCACGCCGAACGCAGCGCCAGCCAGATGCGCGCTGTGGTTGATGCGATCGCCGCCGCGGCGGTCCATCCACAGGCTGTAGCCCACATAGAACACCGCGTAGAGAATCGCCGGGGCCGGAATGAACAGCACCAGGATGATCGTCCACGGTTGCAGCAGGATGAAGGCAAACAGCACAGCCGACACCGCACCGGATGCGCCCAGGCTGAGGTAATTCGGATTCTTCTGGTTCTTCAGGTAGCTCGGCAGGATCGAGACCACCAGTGCGGCCAGATAGAACAGCGGATAGGTCAGCACGCTGCCGGTGAGCTGGGCCATCACGTTCTCGATCACCCGGCCGAAGAAGAACAGCGTGATCATGTTGAAGATCAGGTGCCCCAGATCGGCGTGGATGAAGCCATAGGTCACCAGGCGATCGTATTGCTTGTGCTTGTCTACCGCCGGCGGCCACAGGATCAGCCGGTCGCTCAACTTGCGATTGTTGAACGCCATCCACGAGACGATGCCGGTGATGGCGATCAGGATCAGGGTAATCATGCAGACCTCAGGCAGTACGGTAATTGTCGACCATGCGATACCGGCGTGCGTACAAGCCGAAGGCAAGTGCCGCCAGGAACGCGAAGGCCGCGAAGAAGAACATCAAGAAGGCCGCTTCACTGAGCCCAGTATCGGCGATATGCGCAGTCACCGTCGCATTGCGCACCGCCACGTTGGACAGCAGCACCCATAGATTGCCGACGGTGGTAGTGAGATACCAGAAACTCATCACCACGCCCTTCATCGACGTCGGCGCCTGGCTGTAGGCGAACTCGATGCCGGTGGCCGACACCAGCACCTCGCCGAAGGTGAGCAGTGCGTACGGCAGGATCTGCCAGGCGATGTGCATCGGCTCGCCACCGTCCATCACCATCTGGATCGCGCCTACCGCCACCCAAGCCACGCCACTCAAGGCGATGCCGCTGGTCATGCGGCGCAGCGGAGTCGGCTCCCAGCCGCCACGGCGTAACAGCGGGTACAGCACCAGGTTGTTGAAGGGGATCAGCAGCATCACCAGCAGCGGATTGAGCGCCTGCATCTGGGAAGCGGTGAACCAGGCTGGCATGGTCATTTCGCGCCCCTGCAGCACCCAGGTCGAGGCCTTCTGGTCGAACAACGAAAAGAACGGCGTCACCAGCGCAAAGATCACCAACACCCGCAACAGCGCACGCACGCCTTCCACCGCAACATCCGGATGGGTGCCACGCGCACGTTCTAGCTGCCACCAGGTCCCGCCGCCGATCCCGGCCAGCAACAACACCAGCGCAATGCACAGGCACACGACGATGCCCAATTGCTCGACCAGCGCGAAGCCGGCCAGCGCCAGCAACACCGAGACGACCGCCAGCATCAAGCCCGGACGGCCCTGCCCGGGCGCGTGCGTCAATAGCGCAGTGCGCACCACCGCACCGAACCCATGCGGGTCCTTCGGCGGCAGCGGCACCAGGACATAGCGCTTGCGCCCCAGCCAGAACACCAGCGTCGCCACGAACATCAGGATCCCTGGAATGCCGAATGCCCAGGCCGGGCCAAGATTCTTCAGCGCCAGCGGAATCAGCAGCGAGGCGAACAGCGAGCCGAAGTTGATGATCCAGTAGAAGGCGTCGAACACCACCTTGGCCAGGTGCTTGTTGGACTGGTCGAACTGGTCGCCCATGAACGAGGCCACCAGCGGCTTGATGCCACCTGCGCCCAGCGCGATCAGGCCCAGACCCAGAAAAAATCCGTCGCGGCTGCCCTCAAACAGCGCAAGGCAGGCATGCCCGGCGCAATACACCAGGCTGAACCACAGGATGGTGTTGTACTTGCCGAAAAAGCGGTCGGCCAGCCAACCGCCCAGCAACGGGAAGAAATACACCCCGATCATGAAACTGTGCAGGATGTGCTTGGCCTCGGCTTCGCGCCCTGGCCCGCTAATTTCCTGCAGCAACAGCGAGGTGATCAGGAACTGCACCAGGATGTTGCGCATGCCGTAGAAGCTGAAACGCTCGCAGGCCTCGTTGCCGATGATGAAAGGAATCTGGCGCGGCAGCCGCGCGCCGGCAGAAGCGCCTGGCGAGATGGAGGTGGTCAAAGGCAGTCCGGTCGTGCTGAAAACAGGCCCTATCGTACCGGCGCCCGCCCGCCGGCCGCCATTGCCCGCCCGAACATGTCGGACGCAGGAGCTCAGCGGACGCAGCTGGCGGACCTCGCCCAGCGTGATCGGTGTCGTCCAGGTTGGCCGACAACGCCATGGCGCCAAGCGTTGCACGGCAGCCGCGTAGCCTGCGCCTCCTCGAATGTTGCTCGCCCGATCAAGGGAAAGCCGCAGCGTGTCCGGGTGAAACCCACGCTTGGCACCGATCACAGCAAGACCATGACGCAGTGCAGATTGGCCTTGCACGCCGGCTCGGCTACATTGCAAACGTTTTCCTGGAACACTGGACCGCTGGATGCCCCGCTTCACTCGCCTTGCCCTGAGCCTGTTGCTGCTGACTTCCGCCCCCGCCGCGCTGGCTGCCGCGCCGCTGACCACCCAGGCAGAGCGCAGCGGTTTCATCCAGACCGGCCGCTACGACGAAGTCATTGCACTGTGCGATGCGTTTGCGCAGCGCTACCCGCAGGCGGTGCGTTGCATCCAGTTCGGCACCACGCCCGAGGGCAGGCCGATGAAGGCCTTGATCGTCTCCACCAGTGGCGCACTCGACGCGCAATCGGCCGCGCAACGCAAGCTGCCGGTGGTTTTGGTCCAGGGCGGCATCCATGCCGGCGAGATCGATGGCAAGGATGCGGGCTTTCTGGCCCTGCGCGAGTTGCTCGATGGCAAGGCCGGCCATGGCGTGCTGGACAAGCTGGTGTGGGTGTTCGTGCCGGTATTCAACGTCGATGGGCATGAGCGCTTCGGTGCCTGGAACCGCCCCAACCAGCGCGGTCCCGAACAGATGGGCTGGCGCACCACCGCGCAGAACCTCAATCTCAACCGCGATTACGTCAAGGCCGACGCGCCGGAAATGCAGGCCATGCTGCAACTGGTGCAGCAATGGGACCCGTTGATGTATGTAGACCTGCACGTCACCGACGGCGCCAAGTTCGAGCACGACGTCTCGGTGCAGGTGGAACCGGTGCATGCCGGCGATGCGGGCTTGCAGCGCGATGGCACACGCTGGCGCGACGCAGTGCTCGCCGATCTGAAAAAACAGGGCTCGTTGCCGCTGCCGTACTACCCGTCCTTCGTGCACGAAGACGACCCCAGTTCCGGCTTTGCCGATGATGTGTCGCCGCCACGCTTTTCGCACGGCTATTTCCTGCTACGCAACCGCTTCGGCATGCTGGTGGAAACGCATTCGTGGAAGGATTACCCCACCCGTGTGCGGATCACCCGCAATGCCATCGTCTCGGTGTTGCAGCAGGCCGCACGCCATGGCACGCAGTGGCGCGCCGATGCATTGGCTGCCGATCAGCGCGCCACGCGTCTGGCCGGCACGACCGAACCGTTGAGCTTCGCTGCTAGCCCAGACGCACGCACCGTCGCGTTCCGTGGCTATGCGTATACGCGCACACCGTCGCCGATTTCCGGGGCACTGATGACGCACTACGACGAAAGCAAGCCGCAAGTCTGGAAGGTGCCGCTGCGCGACCAGATCAAGCCCGATGTGGTGGTGGATGCGCCACGCGGCGGCTACCTGGTCCCGCCTGCGCAAGCGGCCTTGGTGGGCGAAAAACTGCGCCTGCATGGCATCCAATTCACGACCATCGGCACTGCGGCGCAGCGGCCGGTGCAAACCTTCCGCGCCGACGCGGTCAAGTTCGCAGCACGCTCCAACGAAAGCCACCAGACAGTGGAACTCAGCGGGCAGTGGCGCAATGAAACCCGCAGCGTGCCGGCCGGCTCGTTGTTCGTGCCGATCGCCCAACCCAAGGCGCGCCTGGTGATGGCGATCCTGGAACCGCAGGCGCCGGATTCGCTGCTGCAGTGGGGCTTTTTCAATACCGCGTTCGAGCGCAAGGAATACATGGAAGCCTACGTCGCCGAAGAGGTGGCGCGCGACATGCTCGCCAACGATGCCGCGTTGAAGGCGCAGTTCGAACAGCGCATCGCCAGCGATCCGGACTTTTCCAACAACCCGCAGGCGCGGCTGGAATTTTTTGCCAAGCGCCACACATCCTGGGATGAGCGCTACCAGCTCTACCCGGTACTCCGCACCGCGCAGACCGACTTCTAACCGCCTGCCGATTCTGCACGCGTCGGCGCGGCATCACCGCGCCTTCCAGACGTGGGCACTTAGTGCCCCTCTCATATGTTTTGACCCAGCACCACAAGGATATCCCGTGCCACAGCTCGATATGAAACCGTTTACATCCCGTCATCACCGTCCACGGCCCCTGGTCCTGGCGGTCGTGATGGGCTTGGGCATCGCCCTGGCCGCGCCGCTGGCAGTTGCGCAAGGCGCGCCCGCTTCGCAGCCGTGGATGGACACCGCGTTGACCCCGGACCAGCGCGCCGACCGCTTGCTGGCGCAAATGACCGAAGACGAAAAATTCCAGATGTTGCGCAGCTATTTCGGCCTGGGCACCGACAAGATTCCCAAGCCCGAAGGCGCGCTCGGTTCGGCCGGCTACGTTCCCGGTATTGCGCGCCTGGGCATTCCCGCCCAGCAACTGGCCGATGCCGGCGTGGGCGTGACCAACCCCGGCGGCATCCGCAAGGGCGACTACGCCACCGCGATGCCATCCGGACCGTCGACCGCATCGAGCTGGAACAGGCAACTGGCGTATACCGGCGGCAAGATCATGGGGCGCGAATCCTGGCAGCAAGGCTTCAACGTGTTGCTCGCCGGCAGCGTCAATCTGCAGCGCGACCCGCGTAATGGGCGCAATTTCGAATATGCGGGTGAAGACCCGTTGCTGGCCGGCACCATGGTCGGCGAATCGATTCGCGGCGTGCAAAGCGAGCATGTGCTGTCCACGATGAAGCACTTCGCACTCAACGATATGGAAACGCGGCGCAACTTTCATAGCGCGCAGATCGGCGAGCAGGCGATGCACGAATCGGACCTGCTGGCCTTCGAGATTGCGCTGAAGATCGGCGACCCGGCCTCGGTGATGTGTTCGTACAACAAGATCAACGGCACCTATGGTTGCGAGCACGATTACCTGCTCAACCAGGTGCTCAAGCAGGAATGGAAATACCCCGGTTACGTGATGTCCGATTGGGGCGGCGTGCATAGCGGCTCCAAGGCGGCGTTGGCCGGGCTGGATCAACAGTCGGCTGGCGAAGTGTTCGACGCGGCGGTGTTTTTCGATACGCCGCTGCGCATGGCGGTGTCTGCCGGCGTGGTGCCGCGCGCGCGCTTCGACGACATGGTCAGGCGCGTGTTGCGCAGCCTGTTCGCGCATGGCGCCTTCGATTACCCGACCCAGCGCCAACCCATCGACGGCAAGGCCGGTCTGTTGGCTGCGCAACATGTGGCCGAAGAAGGCAGCGTGTTGCTGCGTAACGAGCAAGCCACATTGCCGTTGTCCCAGGAGGTGCGCCGCATTGCCGTGATCGGCGGCTACGCCGACAAGGGCGTGATGTCCGGTGGCGGCTCCTCGCGCGTGGACTACACCATCAACGGCGGCAACGCGGTACCGGGCATCACGCCGACCACCTGGCCCGGCCCGGTGATCATCCACCCATCCTCGCCGCTGCAGGCGCTACGCGCCGCGTTGCCGAACGCGCAGATCGATTATGTAGACGGCACCGACCGCGCCGCTGCCGCACGCGCCGCCAAGGCGGCCGATGTGGCGATCGTGTTCGCCACCCAGTGGGCGGCCGAATCGGTGGATCTGCCGGACATGCGCTTGCCCGACAACCAGGACGCGTTGATCGAAGCGGTGGCCAAAGCCAACCCGAAGACCACCGTGGTGCTGGAAACCAACGGACCGGTGCGCATGCCGTGGGCCGAACGCGTGCCGGCGGTGTTGCAGGCGTGGTATCCGGGCATCGGTGGCGGTGAGGCGATCGCCAACCTGCTGACCGGCGCGGTGAATCCCTCCGGCCACCTGCCGGTGACCTGGCCGGTGGACGAATCGCAGCTGCCGCGTCCGTCGATTCCGGGGCTGGGCTTCAAGCCGGCCAAGCCTGGCGAAGACACCATTGACTACGCCATCGAAGGCGCTAACGTCGGTTACAAGTGGTTCGCCGCGCGCAAGCTGACACCACGCTACCCATTCGGCCACGGCCTGTCGTACACGCAGTTCCGCATGGGCGGGCTGCAGGTGGAGGCAAGCGGCAGCCAGCTCACCGCCAGCTTCGAGGTGGAAAACACCGGCTCGCGCGAAGGCGCCGCCGTGCCGCAGCTCTACGTCACCCTGCCCGACGGCCACGCCACCCCGCTGCGCCTGATCGGCTGGCAGAAGCTCACGCTAAAGCCCGGCGAAAAACGCAGCGTGCAGGTGGTGGCAGAGCCCAGGACCCTGGCCGACTTCGATGCCCAGGCACGTCGCTGGACGATCGCCGCAGGCACGTACCGCGTACAACTGGCGCGCTCGGCGAGCGAGCCGGTGCAAACTGCCCAGGTCACGCTGCAGGCGGCACAGTTGCCGTGAGCGCACGTGGCGCATGCACTAACCCGTGCGTGCGCCACCATCGGGCCGGTTCGGTTGCCAGACTGCGTACGGGCGACGAAAAAATGTGTCGGTTGCGTTGACAGCCTCGCGCGCAGCTTGCACAATTCGCCCCCTGAGTCGCCCAGGTGGCGGAATTGGTAGACGCACTAGCTTCAGGTGCTAGCGGGGGCAACTTCGTGGAGGTTCGAGTCCTCTCCTGGGCACCACGACTCACGGTAGATCTTAAAAAACCTCGCTTCGGCGGGGTTTTTTGCGTTTGGGCGATCGCCTGGGTGGGCAGCGCGATGCACTGATCGACAGTGCGCTGCCGCCTGCTCGGCTATCGGGTCGGGCGCGCTACTGGCAGTCGAAGGATGCGCTCCGCTCGGCTGCGGGCATGGGGTCGCTACGCAAGGTGCCTGTGCAGGTGCGTGCGGCATCGCTGATGCGCAGGGACACCTGCACTGCCTCACCGTACGCGCAAACCACATAGGTGCCGTGCGGGTCTGCATCATCGAAACGCCAGACCCAGTGCGCCACGCCACGCGGCTGCGCTGCTTCCGCGTTGCGCGGCACCAGTGCGGCACGCTCGCGGGGGTGGCCCGAATACACGCCAATCGACGCTAACCGCAGCGCCTGGTGCGGGTCGACGCCGAGCTGCGCGCCCTCCGGCAGGTCCGGGCTCTGCAAGGTGCCATCGGTGATGTGCAAGGCTGCCGGGCACTGCAATGTGGGTTCGGCCAAGGCAGGCAAGGCAAGCACCGGTGCGAGAAGCACCGTTATGCACCGCAATGATCCGACGAACGACGTCCCTGCCATGATCGCAAACCCCTCGCGTGCAACTGCACCGTACGAAGCGGCAACATTGCCGCGTTTTGAAACCAGACCGCGCTGCAGACCTGGCCACGCTGGCCTGCAGCGCGTCGCGTGGCTTACTTGCTGCCGGCCATCTGCTCAAGATAATCGGTCAGATAATGCTCGGGATTGATCTGCTCCGAGACACCGGCGTCATAGCCGACGCGCGCCGGCTTCGCCGCACCTGGCAGGTACAACTCGCCGCCGCCTTCGTCGAGGATGAGCAGCACATACGGACGGCCTTTCAGCTGAACCGTGTAGCGGGTGTCCTTTTGCGTGGCAGCCGTCGTTGCCAGCAGGATCTTGTCGTCGATCTCGCTGTCGGCACCGGTCACCTGCATCAGCGCCTGATTCTTTTCGCGCGGGCCGTAACGCAAGGTCGACACCTTGACGCCATCGCTGGAGCTATACGCCTTGGCTTGCTTGGCCACCTCCGGACGTGCGGCCGCGGCCTGCGTCTGCGCAACGGCAGCGATGCCAAGGAGTGGAATGAGCAATGTCGTCGCACAGACGCGACGCCATGAGGATCGAAACATCATCGAAGCTTCCTTGTGTGATGAAAAACGCAGGCGGCATGCCCGCGCACGACGCCGCGCGTGGCCCTCGCGGAAAAAACAGGACCGCGCTAGCGGCAGCGACGCATGCTACCCCAACCCCTGCGAGATCGCCTGGCGCCTTATCTGCGCAAGCGGCCCATCGCGCGCGCATGAGAGCCGCCCTCACGCTGCCAACCAATGGTGGATTCGGCCGTGTTGACGCCCCGCCCTAAGCTGGTCGGCAGCACCGGCGTTTTCGGTGCGTAGCGCATGGGCAAATGCCCGCATGTCGCCATCAGCCGGCGAGTGCAGCGGAAAGGCGATGCGTGTTTTTCGAGATGGCACCGACGCCAAACGAACCGCTTGCCCACCCAAAACGCGGCAAAGAGCTGCTCCGGCGTCGCTGGCTGTGTGGTGTCAGATCGGCAAGCCCGTCGACGACGCGAAATAGCGGCTTGCCGTTAGGCACCACAGACACCGCCGACGATGCCGTAACGCTCTGGACAGAAGGGCTCAGTGCCCCCCTGCTGCTGCCGCGCTCCCGGCGCCGGCGCCGAACGGCGGCTTTGCCAGCCACAGGAAGAAGATGATCGCCAGAAAGGTCCATCCAAGCAGATAGAAGATGTCGTTGAAGCCCATCTGCGAAGCCTGGTGGTTGATCATGTTATTGAGCGATGCCGCGCCGCGTTGCAGGTCGCCCTGCCCCATCGCGGTCACCTGCTCCTGCATGCCCGGCGTGTACACCGAAATGTGCTCGGTGATGTGCGCGTGGTGCACCTGGGTACGGCGTGCCCACAGGTAGGTCGTCAACGACGCGGCGAAACTCCCGCCCAGCGTGCGCAGGAAAGTGGCCAGGCCCGAACCCGCCGCGATCTCGCGGCCATCCAGATCCGACAACAGAATCTGCAACACCGGCATGAAGAACAATGCCACGCCTACGCCCATCACCAACTGGATCGTGGCCACATGGCCGAAGTCCACCTGCAGGTTGAAATTGGAGCGGAAGAAGCTGGTGAAGGACATGAAGATAAAGGCGATGGTGGCCAGCATGCGCAGGTCGAAGCGCAGCGCGTATTTGCCCACGAACGGCGTCATCAGCACCGGCAGGATGCCGATCGGCGCAGTCGCAAGGCCGGCCCAAATCGCGGTGTAACCCATATCGCGCTGCAGCCATTGCGGGATCAGCAGGCTCACGCTGAAGAACGCGGCATATGCGACCACCATGGCCAGCGTGCCGGCGCGGAAATTGCGATGCCGGAACAGCTTGAGATCGACGATGGGATCCTTGTCGGTCAACTCCCAGATCACGAACACCACCAGCGCCACTGCCGCGATGCAGGCCAGCAACACGATCTTGTCCGAAGAGAACCAGTCTTCGTCGTTTCCCAGATCCAGCACCAACTGCAGGGCGCCCACGCCAACCACCAGCAGGATCAGGCCGATGTAGTCCATGCGCGGCTTTTCGAGCTGTTCGGGGCGATGCCGCAATTGCGAACCCACGATACTGCTGGCGATCACGCCCAGCGGCACGTTGATCAGGAAGATCCATTCCCAGCTGTAGTTGTCGGTGATCCAGCCGCCGAGAATCGGCCCGGCGATCGGGGCCACCACGGTAATCATCGCCAGCAACGCCAGCGCCTGTCCGCGTTTTTCGCGCGGATAGATCGACACCAGCAGACTCTGGGTGATGGGATACATCGGGCCGGCGACGAATCCTTGCAGCGCGCGCGCCACCACCAGCATCCCCATGCTCTGCGCCAGGCCGCACAGCAGCGAGGCAATGGTGAACGCCAGCGTGGACCACACGAACAACTTGGTTTCGCCAAACCGGCGACTCAACCAACCGGTCAGCGGCAGCGCAATGGCAGTGCTGACGGCGAATGAGGTGATCACCCAGGTGGCCTGCTGCGAACTGGCGCCGAGGTTACCGGCGATGGTCGGCAGCGAGACGTTGGCGATGGTGGTGTCCAGCACCTGCATGAACGAGGCCATGGCCAGGCCCACGGTGCACAACGCCACGCTGGCCGGGCGAAAACCGGCGGCGGGCGCCGGTGCCGCCGGGCCGCCAGGCGCGGTGGGAGCTTGCGAAGACATGGTGGCTTAGCCCGCCTTGCTGGCAGCCTGCGAGGGCAGGTTGTCCTGGATGATGCGTTGGATGTCGGCGTCGGCAGCCTTGAGCTGCTGCGCATACACGTCGGTGGAAAACACCGCGCCGTTGGCGACCTTGGTCGGCAGCACGCTGCCCTGCTGATCGTGCAGGTTCACATCGACCTTCATCGACAGGCCGATCCGCAGCGGATTGCTGGCCAGCTGCTTGGAATCCACTGCAATGCGCACCGGCACGCGCTGCACGATCTTGATCCAGTTACCGCTGGCGTTTTGCGCCGGCAACAGCGAGAACGCGCTGCCGGTGCCCAGGCCCAGGCTCTGGATACGGCCGGTGTAGCTCACGCCGCCGCCGTACAGATCAGAATGCAGTTCCACCTCCTGGCCCAGGCGCATGTGCTTGAGCTGGGTTTCCTTGAAATTGGCTTCCACCCACACCTGCTCCAGCGGCACCACCGCCATCAACACGCTGCCCGGCTGCACGCGCTGACCCACCTGCGCCGAACGCCGTGCGACATAGCCGGACACCGGCGCCACCACGCCGGTGCGCGCATGATTCAAATACGCCTGACGCAGTTGTGCGGCGGCGGTCTGCACGTCCGGCTGGTTGGCCACCGCGCTGTCGTCCACCAACGCTCGGTTACGCTCCAAGCTCTCGCGCGAGCCGCTTACGGCCGCTTCGGCGGCGGCCAGTTCGTCGCGGGCATGCGCCAGTTCTTCGTTGGAGATCGCGCCGGTGGCGGCCAGATCCTTACGCCGTGCGAAGTCCGAGCGCGCACTGCGCAGCGTGACTTCGCGAGCGGACAACTCGGCTTGCGCACCTTCCACGGTGCGATACAGACCGCGCACCTGACGCACGGTCTTGGCCAGGTTGGCTTCGGCCTGCTGCAGGGCGACCTCGGTGTCGGCCGGATCCAGCTGCACCAGCAACTGGCCGCGCTCCACACGCATGCCGTCTTCGGCGCCGATGCTGACCACGGTACCGCCCACCATCGGGGTGATCTGCACCTGGTTGCCCTGCACATACGCATCGTCGGTGTCTTCGTGCCAACGGCCGACCAGGAAGTACCACACCACCAGGCCGATGATCGCCAGGATCACTACAATGGCCACGATGCGCAGCGCAGCGCGGCGCTTGCTGGGCGCGGCCGGTGCGGGTTGAGGAGAAGTTGAAGTCGTCTGGCTCATCGTCGATGTCTCAGGAATTCGGTTGTGCGCAAGTGGGCGCGGCGTGGGCGGTGTCGCGTGCGGGTTCCGGCGTGAATCCGCCGCCCAGCGCACGCTGCAACCTCACCGAGGCCAGAAGTTGTTGCGACTGCAGCCCGGCCATGCGTTGGCGTGCGAGCAGCAACTGCTCCTGTACGCTGAGCACTTCCAGATAGCTGCCGATGCCGGCGCGGTAACGCTGCTGAGCCAGATCGAAGGCGGCCGTGGCGGTCTGCACGGCATCGTTCTGCGCTTGCGCGCGCTGCTCCAGCGAACGCACGGCGGTGACCTGGTCGGCCACCTCGCGCAGCGCAGCGATCACTTTCTGGTTGTAGTCGGCCACGGCCAGGTCGTATTGCGCGTCGCTGCCGGCCAGATTGGCGCGCAGCTTGCCGCCGTCGAAGATCGGCAGGCTCAGCGCCGGCGCGACCAGCCCGAACACCGAGCCGCTTTCCAGCAGCTTGCCGACATCCGGGTTGATCACACCGCCCAGCGCGGTGAGGTTGAGGCTGGGATAGAAGCGGGTCTTGGCGACTGCGATGTCCTTGTCGGCCGCCTCCACGCGCCAGCGTGCCGCCACCACGTCGGGGCGACGACCCAGCAGGTCGGCCGGCAGCATGCTCGGCAACTGCGTGGCGATGCCCCCGCCGAGTACGGGACGGGCGATGTCCAAACCGCGATCCGGGCCCTGCCCGACCAAGGCCGCCAGCGCGGTGCGGGCTTCGTCGATCTGCTGCTGCGCCGATTGCAGCTGCTGCTGCGCGGCCGGCACGCGCGCTTGCGCCTGGCGCACCTGCAACTCGCTGTCGATGCCGGCGCTGCGGCGTTGCCGGGTCAGCTCCAGGGTCTTCTGCGCACGGCTCAATTCGTCGTTGGCCAGGTCGTGCAGGCTCCACGCGTACGCGAGCTGTGCATAGCCTTCGGCAATCGCCGACGACAGATTCAATCGTGCCGCCTGCGCATCCACTTCGGCCGCATGCGCCTGGTCGACCGCCGCTTCCCACGCGCTGCGCTTGCCGCCCCACAGATCGATGCCGTAGCGGAAATCCAGCACGACCTGCGCGCTGCCGCCGTAGCTGCCGCCGAGCTCTTCGCCGACCATCGATTCAGGTAGCTGCAGGCCGGTGTAGCCGCCGGACACCGACAGGCTGGGGCCGCGCTCGGCCTGCGCAGTGCCGATACGCGCCTGCGCCTGATGCAGGCGCGCATCCGCCGCAGCGAGGCTGGGGCTGTGCTGCAGGCCTTCGGCGATCAGCGCGTCCAGCTGCGCATCGCCCAGCGCGCGCCACCAATCGCTGGCCGGCCACGCGGCCGGACTCAACGTGGTTTGCTGCGCCAGGGTGCGCTCTGCATGCAGCGTGCTCGGATCCAGCACGGCGCCTTGCGGATTCAGCCCACGGCTGCTGGCGCAGGCGGCCAACGCCAATGCCAGGGCGGTGATAACGAGCGGCCGCCAGGCGCATCGAGCGCGGGCGCAGCATCTGGGTCGGGGAACTAGCGACGTTCATGAGTTGAGTGCATCGCGGACACGGATAAGAAGTGAGGTGAGAAGTTCGCGCTCGGCCGCGGACAGGTCGCGCAGGCCGTGCTCGATGGCGCGTTCGCCGCGCAGGCGCAGCCGCTCCCACAGCGCCACGCCCTGCTCGGTCATGACGATCTGCAGCGCGCGCCGGTCTTGCGCATGCGGCTCACGCCGCACCGCGCCCAGCGCTTCAAGCTTGTCGAGCAGGCGGGTCACCGCGCTCGGGGTCTGGTCCAGCGCCAGCGCCAGTTCGTTGGCCGTGCACGGGGAGCGCACCGCCAGGATCTTCAGGCCCACGTAGTGGCTGAAACCGAAATCGGGCAGTTCGCCCTTCATCTCGGCATCGAGCTGGCGCATCAGCGCATCGCGCACCTGACGCAACAACAGGCCGAACGACGGTGTGGCGGAAGACGAAACATTCATGCCACACATTTTGTTCCGAAAAATATATTTGTCAACGCAATTATCCCGCAAGGGATTAAACCGCCCGCAAGGATCGCCACCTTACGCGGCGCGTGCGCCGGCTCGGTAATACAATTCGGCCAATGAGTATCGAAAACCCGCCAACCCAGATCGATGCCCTGCCGCCAGGCGTACGCGCCAGCTTTGAAAGGGCCGATGGGCCGGTGCTGATCGCGTTCCTGGCGGAGCTGCGCGAGGTGTGGGCGCCGGAAACTGCCTGGCACGCGCATGTCCGCGGCCAGCTGATGTATGTGGAGCATGGCGTGCTCACCGTACATACAGAACAGGGTGCCCTGTCGCTGCCGCCGGGCTGCGCCGGCTGGATGCCACCCGGGCAGCAGCACACCGTGGAGCTGGCCGGGCCGATGCGCGGGTGGGGCGTGATTGTGCGGCCGGATGCCTGCGCCGCCCTGCCTGCGCAAGGCGGGGTGATCCGGCTGACCGGGCTGGCCCGCGAGGCCATCATGCGGGCCGCCGACTGGCCACTGGATCAGCCGCTGGATGCCGCCCAGCAACGCCTGGCCGCGGTGCTGCTGGACGAGCTATGCCAGGTGCAGATCGACCACCTGCACCTGCCGATGCCGGCCGACCGCCGGCTGCTGCGGATCACCCGCCAGTTGCTCGATACGCCCGCCGACCCGCGCCCGCTCGACGCCTGGGCCGACTGGGGCGGATTGTCGCCGCGCAGCCTGAGCCGGCATTTTCGCGAGGAGACCGGCCTGAGTTTTGCGCAGTGGCGGCAGCAGGCGCGGCTGACCGAAGGCCTGCGGCGGCTGAGCCGGGGCCACGCGGTGGCGCAGGTGGCCGACCAGCTTGGCTACAGCAGCCCCAGCGCCTTCGTCAGCGTGTTCCATCGCCATTTCGGCGCCCCGCCCACCCGTTATCTGGCCGGCCCTCATGCGCGCGGCTTGGCATCCCCCGCCGCATCCGGATAATCGGCGCTCTTCGAGCCCGCGCCCCGGCGCGGGTTCCTCTTCACGCAGGACCTGGCTTTACATGACCGATCTGACCCGCCCCACCTTCCACGGCTTTGAACAGCTGCCGCTGCGCGAATACGCCGAACGCGCCTATCTCGACTACTCGATGTATGTGGTGCTCGACCGCGCCCTGCCGTTCCTGGGTGACGGCCTGAAGCCGGTGCAGCGCCGCATCGTCTACGCGATGAGCGAGCTGGGCCTGAACGCCGCCGCCAAGCCGAAGAAATCCGCGCGTACCGTGGGCGATGTGATCGGTAAGTACCACCCGCATGGCGACAGTGCCTGCTATGAGGCGCTGGTACTGATGGCGCAGCCGTTCTCGTACCGTTATCCGCTGATCGAAGGCCAGGGCAACTTCGGCTCCACCGACGACCCCAAGTCGTTTGCAGCGATGCGCTACACCGAGTCCAAGCTGACCCCGATCGCCGAAGTGCTGCTGGGCGAGCTTGGCCAGGGCACCACCGATTGGGCGCCCAACTTCGACGGCACCCTGGAAGAGCCCACCTGGTTGCCGGCACGCCTGCCGCACCTGCTGCTCAACGGCACCACCGGGATTGCGGTGGGCATGGCCACCGACGTGCCGCCGCACAATCTCAACGAGATCGTCAGCGCACTGCTGCGGCTGCTCGATGACCCTGACGCCACGGTCGCGCAGCTGTGCGAGCACGTGCTGGGCCCGGATTACCCGACCACCGCCGAGATCATCACCCCGGCTGCGGACCTGCGGAACATCTACGAGACCGGTCACGGCAGCGTGCGCGCGCGCGCCACCTACAAGAAAGAGCACGCCAACATCGTCATCGATGCGCTGCCCTACCAGGTCTCCCCGTCCAAGGTGATCGAGCAGATCGCCCAGCAGATGCGCGCCAAGAAGCTGCCGTGGCTGGAAGACATCCGCGACGAGTCCGACCACACCAGCCCGGTGCGGGTGGTGCTGGTGCCGCGCTCCAATCGCGTCGATGCCGAACAGCTGATGGGCCACCTGTTCGTTACTACCGATCTTGAGCGCAGCTACCGCGTCAACCTCAACGTGATCGGTCTGGATGGCCGCCCGCAGGTCAAGAACCTCAAGCACCTGCTGAGCGAATGGCTGAGCTTCCGCAGCGATACGGTGACCCGCCGCCTCAACCATCGCCTGCAGAAGGTCGAGCGCCGCCTGCACCTGTTGGAAGGCTTGTTGATCGCCTTCCTCAACCTGGACGAAGTGATCCGCATCGTCCGCAGCGAAGACGAACCCAAGCCGGTGCTGATCTCGCGCTTCGCGCTGAGCGAAGAACAGGCCGAATACATCCTGGAAACCAAGCTGCGCCAACTGGCGCGCCTGGAGGAAATGAAGATCCGCGGCGAACAGGAAGCACTCGCCAAGGAACGCGCGCAGATCATCGCGATCCTGGAAAGCAAGACCAAGCTGAAGAAGCTGATCAAGGACGAACTGACTGCCGACGCCAAGAAGTTCGGCGATGCGCGGCGTTCGCCGCTGGTGCAGCGTGGCGCCGCGCAGGCCATCGACGAAACCGAAATGGTGGCCAGCGAACCGATGACCGTGGTGCTATCGGAGAAGGGCTGGGTGCGGGCAGCCAAGGGCCACGAGGTGGATCCTGCCGGCATGTCCTACCGCGAAGGCGATGGCCTGCTGGCGGCAGTGCGCAGCCGCAGCACGCATCAGGTGGCGTTCCTGGATTCGGACGGCCGCGCCTATTCCACCGCCGTGCACACCCTGCCCTCGGCGCGTGGCAATGGCGAACCGTTGACCGGACGTTTCTCGCCGGCCTCGGGCGCGGCGTTCCAGGTCATGGCCAGCGCCGACAACGCCACCCGCTTCGTGCTGGCATCCTCGCACGGCTACGGCTTCGTCACCCGTTTCGAAAACCTCACCGGCCGCAACAAGGCCGGCAAGGCGATGCTCAATCTCACCACCGGCTCGCATGTGCTGACGCCGGCCCAGGTAAGCAACCCGCAAACCGACCGCATCGTCGCCGTGACCAGTGCCGGCAATCTGCTGGCGGTGCCGGCCACCGACGTGCCCGAGCTGGACAAGGGCAAAGGCAACAAGATCATCGAGATCCCCAAGGCCAAGCTCGGCACCGAACGCGTGGTGGCCGTGGTGGCGGTCGCACCAGGCAACACGCTGCTGGTGCGCAGCGGCGCACGCACCATGAGCCTGTCGTTCAAGGACCTGGATACGTATGTGGGTGCGCGTGCGAGCCGTGGATCGTTGTTGCCACGTGGGTGGCAGAAGGTGGACGGGTTGGAGGTGCAGTAATGGACGGCAATTCACTCGTCCGGCGCGCAGCGGCGCGGTTGGGACTGCGGTCGCCTC
>JAAIGF010211041.1_pt1 | contig 64307 bp, 68 predicted proteins | sample 6487441 | NCBI WGS metagenome assembly JAAIGF01 (sample SAMN13974129, study PRJNA590717) | phyllosphere metagenome | biome: pepper field; feature: multiple bacterial spot infested pepper fields; material: pepper leaves; isolation source: leaves from pepper fields | host: Capsicum annuum ...
ATCTGAATTGTAAGTAACGTCCTACATCTTGGGCGCAGTTACTACTCACATAGTTTGTTTAACAAAAAACTATCTCTGCTTATTCTTCGGGCAGTCCTCACTTTCGTCCTGCACGCGGTTCGAAACCGGGTAACTCGATGACCTCGGCGCTACGCCGTTGTATTCCGTCATTGCTGCCAATAAACCTGAGAAGAAAATGCAATGCCTAGCCAATCCGATTTGCGCTACAGCTTCCAGCCTTTAGTTGGAAAAGCTGAATTCGAAGTGGTGTCGTTCGAACTTCGAGAAGGGATAAGCATGCCCTTCGAGTTGGAGCTGAAATTGATCAGCTTTGAAAACGACATCGACTTCGGCCATTTGCTCGACAAACCCGTGCTATTCACCCTCTGGGAAGGCGAACGCCCGGTACGCTACGTACACGGTCTGGTCAGCCGTTTCAGCCAGGCTGAAAGTGGCTTCTACCGCACCTACTATCACGCGTTGGTCGAGCCACAACTTGCGCGGGCGAACCTGCGCTCGAACTGGCGCATCTTCCAGCACAAAACAGTGCCGCAAATTCTTGAACTGATGCTCCAACGCCAGGGCATCAACCAGTACGAACTGCGCGCCAGCATGGACCATCAGGTCCGCGAGTTCTGTGTGCAGGCCGGTGAAACGGACCTGGCGTTCATCGCCCGCCTGGCTGCTGAAGAAGGCTTCGTCTACCGCTTCGCGCACAGTGAAAAGCTGCACAAGCTGATCATCACCGATCGGCTGCAATCCCTCGGCCTGATCAGCCATGGCGCCATCAAAACCGAGGATGAAGACGAAGGCTTCTTTGATGCCGACGATGGGCGACGAAATACTGCATCCCTCCCTCGTGGCCGAGATGGTCAGCGCAGTTGCCGAGGCCGTCATTTATGCCGCAGCCACCGCCGCCGTGGCCGCCGCTATCAGCCTGGCCGTAGTCGGTACTGTCGCGACGGGGGGCGCAGCAGGCATCGCCATCGCCGCCGTTGCAGGAGTGGCGGTCGGCGCGATGAGCACCCTTTCGGTCGGTGAAGACCAGACTGTCGGCGATGCCATCTCCAGCTTTTGCGACAGCCTTGGCAACAGCGTGGATGCACCCGATCCGTACGGAAAGATCGAAAGCGGGTCAGGCAATGTGTTCATCAACAGCAAGCCCGCCGCACGCGCGGCAGGTATCACGGGGCCTCCAGGAGGGGGAGCGGCCGATGCCGAGCAAGCGGAACCCTCGATTCTGGAGAACGTGGGTTCCATGGCCATGGCGGCGGTGCCCTACCTGTTCCCGGTCGTGGGGTTGGGCATGGCGATCCGCGATATCTTCAATCCGCCCGTCACCACACCAAAGGACCCCGGCGCACAAGACAAAAGCAAGGATCAGATCTCATGCAGCCGTCACCCACCAATGCCCGAAACCTACATCGCGCAAGGGTCGGACAAGGTCTTCATCAACGGCCAACCGGCGGCGCGATCAGGTGACAAGACCACCTGCGATGCCACGATTGATGTGAACGAAAAGGTCTCACCGAATGTGCGCATCGGCGGTGGGACGGCGACGGTACGGGATATTCGCAATGGCAAGAGCAAGATTGCGATGTTCACCGGAATCATTGCGGGGATACTTATTTCACGACGGTTTGGGCGCATCAAGGGGTGCAAAGTTGGCAACCCTGTTGCGGTTGCCACAGGCAGCAAATTCCAGGACGGCCCCGAAGACACTGATTTCAGCCTCCCTGGCCTGCTCGGTATCGAATGGGCTCGCCGCTACGACAGCAGGGACACTCGCAATGGCGGCCTGTTCGGCAAAGGCTGGAGCGTTCCTTATGAAGTGGAACTTGTCCGTGTCCCCCATCCTGGGGGTGGCGAGCTGTCGGTCTACATCGATGAAGAAGGTAATCGGCTTGAACTAGGCTCTGTACGAAATCCTGAGAAACCCAATCGCCGCACCTTGAGCGCTGAGATTTTGTAGAGTCCCCCGCCATCGACGGAAAGGAATTCTGTGATGGCAAAGCGTTACGAACTCTCGGACGAGGCCTGGGGTTTGGTCTCCGATCTCTTCATCGAAACCCATGGCCGAGGGCGCCCACGTCTTAGCGATCGACTGATGCTCGATGGCGTGCTCTGGGTGCTCTGTTCGGGTGCTGCGTGGCGAGATATGCCGGAGCGCTTCGGCCCGTGGTCAACGGTGTATCAACGATTTCGGGGTTGGCGAAATCAGGGCACATTCGATCAGATGCTCAAACGTCTGCACCTGAGGTTGAATGAGCAAGGCTTGATCGATCTGCAAACCTGGATGATCGACTCAACCGCAGTTCGCGCAACCCGAGCCTCATCTGGCGCTCGGAAAAAAGGGGGCCTGACGAGCCTGCCGATCACGCTCTAGGCCGCAGTCGCGGCGGCCTGACAACCAAGATCCACATGCTCTGCGACGCCAACGGGACACCGTTGCGCTTCCTTCTCTCTGGCGGTCAAACCAGTGACATCAGCTACGCCCAGCCTCTGCTGGACGGCGTCAGTATCCCCTCAAGCCAACGTGGTCGTCCGCGTAAACGCTGTAAATGGTTGCTGGCCGACAAGGGATACGATGCCGAAGCGTTACGCCGCTACTGCGATCAATATCGGATGCAGCCTGTCATCCCGCTACGCTCAATGAAGCGCAAGCCCAAACCTGGCTTACCCAGACTGTTTGATCGGCCCAAGTACCGGCAGCGCAACATCATCGAGCGCATGTTTGGCTGGCTGAAAGAGAATCGCAGGATCGTGACACGCTTCGACAAGCTTGCAAAAAGCTATGCCGCAATGGTCTCACTGGCTTGTTCCATGCGGTGTTTGCGACAACTCTTTTCGTACAGAGCCTAGTACCCGGTCATCTCCAGATACCCACGCCCCCCCGTGCTACCGCTCAAGCGCACAGGCCCTTCCCAATAGGGGAACCGCGTCTGCATCCACGCCTGCGGCTCCACGGCCTCGACCTGCACATCCACCCCATGCTCCGGCACTTGCACCCGCCAGCGCGTCGGCACTTGCTTGCCGTTCTTCTGCCGAGCCCAGGCCAGCGCCTGCAACTGGATCTGCGGCCCTTGCAGCGCGACCACTTGCCCCTGCGAGCCCATCCAGGTCCCGGCGCGATACGGCTCCCCTTGGGCTTCACGTACCTGAAACAGCATCAGCCTGGCACCACTGCCCAGGTGCAGCGAGAACCAGTCCCACCCCGTCTGCCCGGCTGCCAGCGGCTGGCTGCTCCACTCCCGATCCAGCCAGGCCTGGCCAGTCACCACGATACACATGCCGCTACGCTCCACCTCACCGCGCACGCGGTAAAACGGCTGGCTGTAGTAATACGAAGCCTGCCCCTTGCCTGACTTCTCGCTGTAACCCTGCGCCCCATGCAACACCAGCGGCCGCTCGCTGCGCAAGTGCAAGTCGTAGCGAAAACCTTCGCCACCCGCCGTCATGTGCAGGTTGTCGATACCGTCCCTGCCCTGCATCGACCAGTCATTGATCCACGCCCGAAATGGCTGGGCCTGCGCCCCGGCCTGGCCGATACCACCACGCGCCAGGGTTTCAGCCGACTGATGACCACCTGGGCCGGTCAACGCCGCGTGGCCCATCCACAGGTTCGGGCTTTGCCAGTCGCCAGTCTCCGGGCCGGGGCGCAGGGCTGAGCGAAACAGCGTCCACTGCGCGCCCCAGTCGCGCCCCTGGGTGTCCTGGAGGTTGGCGGTGACATACCACCACTCGATGCGAAAGCCATCGTGGGCGCCGTGGTCGCGCGGGAATACCAGACGATGGTCGCGGCGCACCTGGCTGAACTCACCTGCCTGCTGCCCCAGCCCGGCATAGCTTTGCGGTGCCGGCTGATCACAGCCGCACAACAATCCGCAGAGCAACCCGCAGAGCAACAGCCAGGCATTACGCTTCATCGGCAAACGGCCTCAACAGTTCGCGCGGCTGGCGGCGCGCCAGTTGCCACAGCGGCCATGCGCAGGCCAGCAGGCTGGTGAACAGGCCCAGCATGGCCAGTTGCAGCAACTGCGCGGAGAACACATGGAGCGGCAAACGCCAGCCAAATGCCTGCACATTAACGACCGCGACCAGGCACCAGGCCAGCAACACCCCCAACGGGATCGCCAGCAGCACCGTGAAGCTGCTGAGCATGAGTGCCTGGCCAAGGCTCAGCCAGGTTAGCTGCGCGCGCCGTACGCCCAGTGCCCACAGCGGCGCCAACTGACCCAGACGGGCCTGGCCCAGGGTCAGCAGGTTGATGAACAAGGCCACGCCGGCCACACCCAGGGTAAGGCTGTTGAGTGCGGCAGTGGCGGCAAAGGTGCGGTTGAACACGTCGGTCGACCAGCGTTTCAGCCGAGCCTGCTCGACCACCCGGCTGTCGTCCAGGTTGTAGCGCTGTTGCAACTCGGCCTTGAGGGTTGGCCCCTGTTCAGCGTGCAGGTCGACACTCAGCCCTGTCAACGCTGCATCTGGCCAATACTCACGCAACCAGTTGGCATTGACCAGAATGTGCCCCTTGGGGTTGCCGTAATCGGCGTAAATACCTACAACGCCAAGGGCTGACGACCGGCTGGCGGGCAGCCTCAGGCTATCGCCCAGGTGCAGCTTCAGCCGCCTGGCTAACTGCTCGCTGAGCATCACCGCCTGCCCTTTGGCCAACTGCTCCCAGGCATGTGGCTGCTGCTCAAGCAATGGCCAGCGGGTTCGATAGAGAGCATGATCGACAATGCCCTGTGCTTGCACCGGCCAACCTTGCAGCTGCATTTCGACCCGCCAGCCAGGCAGGACCACGCTGACTGCAGGTTGTTGCCCAAGCCACTCGGCTATCTGCAAACCTTGGGCTGTATCACGTGGGGTCACGTACAGGTCGGCGGACAAACGCTGGTCAAGCCAGCTGACAAAGGTTTTACGAAAGCCCTCGGTCATGCTGCCCACGCCAACACTGGCAGCCAACGCCAGCAGCAGGGCCATCAGTGCCAGGCTCAGGGCCGGCAGCTGCTGGCGGCTGTCGGCGACGAACCATTGCGGCAAGGGGCGCCGGCAGTACCGGCCCAGCCAAACCAACGCCTGCTCGAGCAAGGCCGGCAACAACAGCGCAGCCGCCAGTAACAGCGCTGCCAACATGCCGAAAGCGCTGGGCAGGCTATCACCGAGCAGGCCACAGCCCAACGCCAGCAACAGCAGCAGGCCTGCCACTGATACCTGACGCTTCAACCACGGCCCCTGCGCCAATCGCCAGGCCTGAGGTTGCGCCAGTGCCAGCAACGGTAACCGTGCTGCCCGCAAGACACTGCTCAGGCCTGCCAGCACTGCACCCAGTACGCTCACCAGCAGCCCTGCCAGCCACCACCCTGCGGGCAAGCTCAGCGTGCCCGCGACCTGTGCGCCATAAAGACCGCGCAGGCTGGCGGCGACATCCGGCAGCAACCACGCAGCCAGAACGTAACCACTGGCCACCCCGGCAAGCCCGCCCAGCAGCGCGAACAGGCCCAGCTCCAATCCCAGGGCACACAGCAGGAGGTTCAGGCTGACGCCACAGGCGCGAAGGTTGCGAATCAAACCCCGTCGCTGTTCCAGCGCCAGGCCGATTGCGGCATGGGCGATGAACAGACCGACGACGAACGCCAACAGGCCCAGGGCGGTCAGGTTGAGGTGGAAGCTGTCGGTCAGGCGCTGCAAGCCACCGTCGTCTTGCCGGGGTTGCAGTTCAAGAGCGGCCGCAATGTCTGCAGGCAAAGGCCCCGGGCTTGCGGCTACCAGCAGTCGCGACAACTGCCCAGGCGCCTGCAGCAGCGCCTGTGCATGGCCGATATCGACCACGATCACCCCTGGCGCCAATTCAGGCTGCAGCACCAACGGTGGCAGCAACTGCCCATCGCTGTCGTATGCCTCCTGCCCGACGTTTACCTTCAACTGGCGCAAGGTGTCTGGCCCGACCCAGGCCTGCCCGGGCGAGCCGATGAACGCCTGCAGGTCGAATGCCTGCGGCTGCACACCAGCAATGCTGCTGGTCGGCGGCAGGCTCAACGGCTCGATGCCGATCAGGCGCACACTGCGAGCAGGCTCGCCCGGCAGGCGCAAACGCCCTTCCAGCACCGGCGACACGGCCCAACCCTGCCTGCGCAGTTGCACGTACAGCGCCTGGTCGAAGCGCTCACCCTGGCGCGGCAGCAATTGTGCCTGCAGCGGCCCGGCCAGTACCGCACTGGCCCGGGCATAGTCGCTGCGCGCCTGGCTGTTCAGCGCCTGCACGCCCGTCCACAGCGCCGTGGCCAGCCACAGGCCGGTAAAGACGCTGAAGCACTGCACGCGATGGCGCCGCCAGTGGCTGAGCAGCGCCAACAGGGCCAGCGACAACAGCCTCATTCGCCCGGCTCTGCCTGCACGCGGCCGGCCTGCAAGTAACAACGTTGCTGCAAGCGCGCCGCCAGCCGTGGGCTATGGGTCACCATCAGGACACCGCTGCCAGCTTCGGCAACCAGTTGCAGCAACAGGCTGAGCACTTCATCGCTACTGGCTTCATCAAGGCTGCCGGTGGGTTCGTCGGCCAGCAGCCAGGCCGGTCGCCCGGCCAGTGCACGGCCAATGGCAACGCGCTGCTGCTGGCCGCCTGATAGCTGTTCCGGGTAACGCGAAAGCAGATCTGCCAGGCCCAGGCATCGGGCCAGGTACGCGACCCAGCCGGCGTCGTGCCGGCCGGCCAGCCTGGCCTGGAACGCAAGGTTGGTCCCTACATCCAGGCTGCTGATCAGGTTGTATTGCTGGAACACCAGGCCAATGCCCTGCCGCCGCCACAGTGCCAACGATGCTTCCGAGCGGCTGTCGAGGGGCATGTCATCGATCAGGATGCGGCCGCTGTCAGCACGGTCAAGGCCGGCTACCAGGTGCAGCAAGGTGCTCTTGCCGCTACCCGACTCACCCATCAGTGCCAGGCTGCTGCCGCGTGCCAGGCACAGGTTGACGCCCTGTAGCACAGGGAGCGGGCCTTGAGGGGTGATGAACGATTTGTGCAGTTGTTCGATGGCGAGCATCGACGAGCCCTGGCGGGTTGTGGGTCTATTCAGGAATAGCAGGTTCAGGATGGCACATACCAAAGCGCGCGACTTGAGGTGGATGCATCCGAAGTGGGCGCCATCCACATATCTTCTCTCAATGGATCCACGAAGAATCCGATAATCGCACGAAAGCCGCATTAAACTGGACGATCACTGTTGACCAGCACCCTCCGCAATGGCTCTAATGGATCCATTAAATAAAAACAAAACCCTGGAGAGCCTCCCCATGTACCCCAAAAACACTTGGTACGTCGCCTGCACCCCCGACGAAATCGCCGCCAAACCCTTGGGCCGGCAGATCTGTGGGGAGAGGATCGTGTTCTACCGTGGCCACGAGAATCGTGTGGCTGCCGTCGAGGACTTCTGCCCGCACCGTGGCGCGCCGTTGTCGCTGGGCTATGTCGAGGACGGCAACCTGGTATGCGGCTACCACGGCCTGGTCATGGGCTGCGATGGCAAGACCGTGTCGATGCCGGGCCAGCGGGTACGGGGCTTTCCTTGCAACAAAACCTTTGCTGCCATAGAGCGCTATGGCTTCATCTGGGTCTGGCCCGGCGACCAGGCGCAGGCCGACCCGGCACTGATCCCTCACCTGGAATGGGCCGTGAACGATGAGTGGGCTTATGGCGGCGGGCTGTTCCACATCGGCTGTGACTACCGCCTGATGATCGACAACCTGATGGACCTGACCCACGAAACCTACGTGCACGCCTCCAGCATCGGCCAGAAGGAAATCGACGAAGCACCACCGGTCACGACTGTTGCTGGCGACGAAGTGGTCACCGCCCGGCACATGGAAAACATCATGGCCCCGCCCTTCTGGCGCATGGCCCTGCGTGGCAACGGCCTGGCCGACGATGTGCCAGTGGACCGCTGGCAGATCTGCCGCTTCACCCCGCCCAGCCATGTGCTGATCGAAGTGGGTGTGGCACATGCCGGCAAGGGGGGCTACCACGCCGAGGCGCAGCACAAGGCGTCGAGCATCGTGGTCGACTTCATCACCCCGGAAAGCGACACCTCGATCTGGTATTTCTGGGGCATGGCGCGCAATTTCGCCGCACACGACCAGACCCTCACCGACAACATCCGTGAGGGCCAGGGCAAGATTTTCAGCGAAGACCTGGAAATGCTCGAACGCCAGCAACAGAACCTGCTGGCCAACCCCGCGCGCAATCTGCTGAAGCTGAACATCGACGCCGGTGGCGTACAGTCGCGCAAGGTGCTGGAGCGCATCATCGCCAAAGAGCATGCACAGCAGCCGCCACTGATCGCCACCAGCGCCACCCCTGCCTGAGGAACCGCCAAGATGATCGATGCCGTAGTGGTATCCCGTAACGATGAAGCGCAGGGCATTTGCAGTTTCGAACTGGCGGCGGCGGACGGCAGCCTGCTGCCGCCGTTCAGCGCAGGCGCGCACATTGACGTGCACCTGCCCGACGGGCTGGTGCGCCAGTACTCGCTGTGCAACCACCCTGAAGAACGCCACCGCTACCTGATCGGTGTGCTCAACGACCCGGCGTCGCGGGGCGGCTCGCGCAGCCTGCACGAGCAGGTACAGGCTGGCGCCCGGTTACGTATCAGTGCGCCGCGCAACCTGTTCCCGCTGGCCGAGGGGGCGCGGCACAGTTTGCTGTTTGCCGGGGGCATCGGCATCACCCCGATCCTGTGCATGGCCGAGCAGTTGTCCCAGCGTGGCGGTGATTTCGAGCTGCACTACTGCGCCCGCTCCAGCGAGCGTGCGGCGTTTGTCGAGCGTATTCGCAATGCGCCGTTTGCGGATCGGCTGTTCGTGCATTATGACGAGCAGCCGGAAACCGCATTGGACATTGCCCAGGTGCTGGCTAACCCGCAAGACGATGTGCACTTGTATGTATGCGGGCCAGGCGGTTTCATGCAGCATGTACTGGACAGTGCCAAGGGGCTTGGCTGGCAGGCGCTCAACGTGCACCGCGAGTACTTTGCTGCGGCACCGGCGGACGCCAGTAACGACGGCAGTTTCTCAGTACAGGTTGCTAGCACGGGGCAGGTGTTCGAAGTGCCGACCGACCAGACTGTGGTGCAGGTGCTGGAACAGAACGGTATCGAGATTGCCATGTCGTGCGAGCAGGGTATTTGCGGCACTTGCCTGACCCGCGTGCTGCAGGGTACGCCGGACCATCGCGACATGTTCCTTACCGAAGAGGAGCAGGCCCTGAACGATCAGTTCACGCCCTGCTGCTCACGGTCGAAAACGCCGTTGCTGGTGCTGGATATCTGAACCGGCCTACGAGGCCGGCAGAATCACCTTCATCCCCGTATCTGCCGCGCCCCCACCGAAGGTTTCGGCATAACGCAGGGTGGCATTGGCGTGCTCGCGCATGATCGCTTCGGCGCGGGCACCCTGGCGGTTGACCAGGGCATCGAACACTGCGTGGTGCTGCATGTGGGCGAAGTTGAAGCGCCGGTATTCACGGGCCAGGTCATGGCGGTCCACCGCCAGCGCGGTGACTGAAGCGAATGGCAGGTGATCGTTACGTGCCAGTGCTACGGCAATGGCCGGGTTGTGGCTGGCGTCGATGATCACCTGGTGAAAGCGCATGTTGAGGTCGTGATAGGCCTGCAGGTCATCTTCAGTCACGAAACCCTTGTCGAACAGTTGGTCGCCATCAACCAGGCACTGTTGCAGCGTCGCGCGGGCTTGCGTTGACAAGCCTCGCTCTGCGGCTTGGCGAGCGGCCAGCCCTTCCAGCACGCCGCGCACCTCGACCGCACCGGCGATGTCATCGGCGCTGACCGAACGCACCTGGAACCCACGGCCCCCAAAACGTACCAGCAGGCCTTCCTGCTCGAGGGTACGAAACGCCATGCGCACCGGCATGCGTGAGACGCCGAACAGTTCAGCGGTGGGGACTTCCATCAAGCGCTCGCCGGCCGCCAGCTCGCCCGAAGCGATCATCTTGCGCAACGCGACCAACACCATTTGACCGGGCTTGCTCATCCAGGCAACTTCCAGAGACAGGAACGGGCATCTTAGCGCAAGCCGGTGATTCGGCACATGCCGTCGTAGCAGCGGGTTCACCCGCGAAGTGGCCGAGCCTGCGGGCCAATATCCTTGGCCATTCACCGTCGCTGCCGCCACCGCATTCGCGGGCAAGCCCGCTCCTACACCGATCGGTGGCGTGACACACCTCAGTGATTCGCCACGGCCCTTGTAGGAGCGGGTTCACCCGCGAAGAGGCCGGACCTGCCTGCCATGATCCCCCAGCCATTCACCACCACATTCGCGGCTGAAGCCGCCCCTACAAGGTCAGCGGGTAGCTGACAATCAAGCGTGTCTGGTCGAAATCGCTGTTGAAGCTGCGTCGGTTGGTCGAATTGTTCAGGCGGATGTTGAGGTTTTTCAACGCCCCGCTCTGGAAGGTGTAGTTGACCTCGGCATCGCGCTCCCACTCTTTGCCATTACTGCCCGCCGCCGTAGTCGCGTTTTCGCCATGCCCGTAACGCACCATGGCCAGCAGTCCCGGCACGCCCAGCGCGGCAAAGTTGTAGTCGTATCGCACTTGCCACGAGCGCTCGCCAGCATTGCTGAAGTTGCCGTTGAACATGTCGTTGCCCAAGGTTCGCCCGCTACTGCCGTACACTGACATCCACTGGCTGTCACCACTGACCTTCTGCAGCCCCAGGTACAGCGTGTGACCACTGTAGGCTGCCGACAGCAAGCCGTAGCCGGTACGGCTCTGGATATCACCAATGCGCGCCTGACCATCGTCCCGGTCGATGAAGTAACCAAGGTTGGCCCCCAGCGTCCACTCCCCTATCCGCTGGCTGTGCAGCAGGTTGAAGTAGCTTTGCTGGTAGATGTCCTCCAACTGCGAGTGCCAGGCGCCAATCAGTGTGCGCTGCTGGTTGAAACGGTACTCGGCACCAGCATAGTTGAAGCCGTCCGAAGTCACCCCCGGCGCAGCCCAGGCGGACAGGTCCTGCATGTCGGACGAGTTGCGCAGGCTCACCTCGCGGTACTGGCCAGCCTGCAAGCTCAGGCCTTCGATCTCCCGCGAATCAAGCATTGCACCACGGAAGGTCTGCGGCAGCAGGCGGCCATCGTCGTAGCGCAGCAGCGGAATGTCCGGCAGCAGTTCACCCACCTTCAACTCGGTGGCCGAAAGGCGCAACTTCGCCGCCAATCCGGCGCGCCCATAGTCATCCGCCGCACGCCCGTCATCATGCACAGGCAGCAAATCGGAACCGCTGGTGCCACGACCGCTATCCAGTCTCACACCGAGCATGGCGATGCCGTCCAGGCCAACACCGATCAACCCCGGGGTGTAGCCAGAGCTGAACTTGAAGATGAAGCCCTGGGCCCATTCTTCGACCTTGCCCTTGGCCGCCCCCGGGTCGCGGAAATCGCGGTTGAAGTAGTAATTGCGCAATGTCAGCCCGGCCTTGGCATCCTCGAAGAAGCCCCCCTCCTCGGCCCAGGCCGGCAGCCCCACGCCCAGCGACAGTGAAACAGCCAGAGCCGAACGGGCCAGCCTGCAGGTGGTGTGCATCATTATTATTGTTCTCCGCTTTTTCATACGCGCAGCAAACCGCCCCGCGCCGACCTGGGCCCGGGGGCAAGCTGCATTCAGATGCCCGGCGTGGCCGGGCGGTACTTAGTGGTTCAGTGCATCGGCAGCCAAGCCCGGCGCCTGCCTGGCCCCAGGCCTGAGCAACAGCAGGCAACCGGCCGCCAGGACGAACACGCTGGCGAACACCCCGTACAGGTGCAGCGGCTGCCAGCCATCATCGAGCAACACGCCAGCCACGGTGGGCGACAGGATTGCACCCATGCGGCCAATGCCAATGCCCCAGCCCACACCGGTGGCGCGCACCGAAGCGTCATAGACCACCGGCGACAAGGCATACAGCCCGGCCACGCAACCGTTGGAGAACAGCCCGATCAACAGCCCCAGTGCCAACGCCGCGCTGACCGAGGCACCATTGGCCACGAACAGCACCAGCAGTGCCGCGGTGATGAGCATGAACAGCGCCAGCACGCGGGTGAGGGGCCAGCGCGAGGCCAGGCCGCCGATCAGCGCCGCGCCAAGGATGCCGCCAACGCTCAACAACACCCCGCCAGTGATGCCCTGCTGCGCCGACAGGCCCGCAGCCACCAGCAGTTTCGGTGTCCAGCTCATGACAAAGTAGAAGCCGAACATGACCAGGAAGAACAGCAACCAGATCACCAGCGTGGTACGGCGCATGGCCGGTGTCAGCAACTGCTTGAAACCACTGGCGGCGCCCTGCGCCCTTGCCGCCAACGCTGGCAGTTGCGCCAGTGCCGGTTGGCCGAGGCGCGCCGCCAGGCGGTTGACCCGGGCCAAGGCATTGGCTGGCCGACGTGCCAGCAGGAAGTCCAGCGACTCTGGCAGCCACAGCAGCACCAGCGGGATCACCAGCACGGTGACGATGCCGCCAAACAGGAACACCGAGCGCCAGCCCCAGTGCCCCAGCAGCCACACCGCCAGCAAACCGCCCAAGGTCGCACCCAGGGCATAGCCGGTAGACTGCAGGCTGACAGCCAGGCCGCGCCAGCGCTTGCTGGCGTATTCGCTGGCAATCACGTTGCTGCTGGCCAGGATGCCGCCTATGCCCAGCCCGGTCAGGCCACGCAACAACGCCAGTTGCAGCGGGCTCTGGCTCAGCGCCGAAAGCAGCATGCCAATGCCGGACAGCGCCAGGCACAACAGGATCAGCGGGCGTCGGCCAAACCGGTCGGCCCATGGCGCGATGAACAGCGAGCCGGCAGCCATGCCGAACAGGCCGGCGCTGAGCAGCAGTCCCACTTGCGCCCCGTTCAAGCCCCACTCGGCGGACACCGAGGCCGCGGTGAAGGCCATGACCAGCACGTCAAAGCCGTCAATCATGTTGAGGATGATGCAAATACCAATGGCCAGGCACTGGAAGCGCCCCATCGGGTCGTTGTCCAGACGATGCTTGAGATCGGTATTCATGGGGTCACCTGCCGGTATACAGGTGGGAGAACAAAAGCGCGCACGCAGGCAATGCGCACGGAACCCTGAGGGCTCCGTAGCCCTGGAAAGCCATTCATGACTGGACCCTTCTTGTAATTGTTGTCGCATACGGCTGGAGGGCTCCGGCCGTTGTCAGGCGCTAATCAATCAGATAATGGATCCATAAACAATCTCAGAAGGCTGAGAAGCGATGGTAATTTCTTGGGTAAGTGCTCTAAAACAGGCAGACAAATACAATTTTTTATTATTTATCATATAGTTATGAAATTACACGGACATTCAATTCTCGTTCGGTTATCGAACACCTTTATAGTTATGGATCCATAAAATCCGAGAACCACCTTCCATTCCTTGGCGAAGGCCCCGCCATGAACAAATCTTCATGTTCCGCCACAGCGCCCTGATCACGGGGCGCACAGCCGATACCCCGCTGCTGCCAGTCGGCACTCGGCTTGAGGCTGCGGTAGGTGTTGCGTAGCATCGCCCGCCCGTTCGCGCGACCGCACGGCCAACGCGAAACCTGTAGAAAAGAGCCCCCGATGCCGCAACCAATCCCCCTCAAGGACCACGAAAAGGAAAAGCACCTGGTCAACCGCCGGCTTCTGGCCTGCGCCGCCTTGGTGTTCAGCCTGTGTGCCGTGCTGGTGGGCCGGCTCTATGTGCTGCAGGTGCTGCAGCACGACCAGCAGACTGCAGTATCGGAAAACAACCGCGTGCACGTGCTGCCCATCGCCCCCGAACGCGGGCTGATCTACGACCGCAACGGCGTGGTACTGGCTGACAACAAACCCAGTTTCGACCTGACCATGACCCGCGAGCGCGCCGGCGGCGACTCGGCAAAAGTGCTCGACACGCTGACCCAGGTCCTGGGCCTGAGCGAGGACGACCGAAAGCAGTTCGACAAGGACCTGCGCCGCGGCCGCAAACCGTTCGAGCCGGTGACCTTGATGGTGGGCCTGAGTGAAGAACAGATTGCCCTGGTGGCAGTCAACCAGTTCCGCCTGCCGGGCCTGGAGGTGGAGCCACAGTTCATCCGTGAGTACCCGATGGCCGAGCATTTCGCCCATTCGGTCGGGTATGTAGGCCGTATCAACGAGAAAGAAGCCAAGGTCCTCGACAGCACCGAATACCGGGGCACTCAATCGATCGGCAAGACCGGCATCGAGCACTTCTACGAAAGCCAGCTGCATGGCCACGTAGGTTATGAAGAGGTCGAGACCAATGCCCAGGGCCGGGTGATGCGCGTGCTCAACCACAAGGACCCGACCCCGGGGCAGGACATCGTGCTGACCCTGGACGCCCACTTGCAGGTTGCCGCAGAAAAGGCCCTGGGTGACCGCCGCGGCTCGGTGGTGGTGCTGGACCCGGCCAATGGCGACGTACTGGCAATGGTCAGCAACCCCAGCTTCGACCCCAACCTGTTCGTCAAAGGCATCAGCTTCAAGCAGTACGCCGCGCTGCGCGATTCCATCGACCGCCCACTGTTCAACCGTGTATTGCGTGGCCTGTATGCACCCGGCTCGACGGTGAAGCCGGAAGTGGCCATCGCTGGCCTCGACAGCGGCGTGATCACCCCTGGCAGCCGGGTATTCGACCCGGGCTACTATGAACTGCCCAACTACGACCACAAGTACCGCAACTGGAACCGCAGCGGTGACGGCTGGGTGGACATGTACACCGCCATCATGCGCTCCAACGACACCTACTTCTACGACCTGGCACACAAGCTGGGCATCGACCGCCTGCACGATTACATGGCCGAGTTCGGCCTGGGCCAGAAGGTATCGCTGGACATGTTCGAGGAGGCGGCCGGGCTGATGCCTTCAGCCCAGTGGAAACGCGCCACCCGGCGCCAGGCCTGGTTCCCGGGTGAAACGCTGATTCTTGGCATTGGCCAGGGCTACATGCAGGTCACCCCGCTGCAGCTGGCCCAGGCCACCAGCCTGTTGGCGAGCAAGGGCGTGTGGCACCGCCCGCACCTGGCCATGACCGTGGGCGGCGATACGCCGATCGACCCCAACCCGATGCCCGACATCGTGTTGCACGACAAGCGCGCCTGGGACCAGGTCAGCCAGGGCATGCAGATGGTCATGCACGACCCGCGCGGCATTGCCCGCGCGGCGGCAGCCGGCGCGCAGTACCGTATTGCCGGCAAGAGCGGTACCGCGCAGGTGGTCGCGATCAAGCAGGGCGAGCGCTACAACCGCGATAAAACCCTGGAGCGGCACCGGGACAATGCCCTGTTCGTCGGCTTTGCCCCGGCTGACCACCCGAGCATGGTGGTGGCCGTGATGATCGAGAACGGCGAAGCCGGTGGCCGGGTGGCCGGCCCCGTGGTGCGCGAGGTGATGGATGCCTACCTGCTGGATGACCAGGGGCACCTGAAGCCGGAGTTCGCGAGTGGGGTGCCTGCTCGCAGCGTGCCGCACACGTGAAAATGCCGGGGCTGCAAAGCAGCCCAAACCTCATAAAATCAAAATAGAATAAGAATATGACTTCTTATTCTTTTTTATCCATCCAGTAATTCCTCTATAACATCCCGACTGCACAGCCGCCAACACCCGGCCAACTGTCTGCAGCGCAACAGCTTATCAACAGGCATCGCCCGCACGGCAACACCAGCGCAGCCACGAATATGCGCTAACCCGTTGATTAACAAGAACATGAAAACCAGGCACGACGATTGCTCAAGCAAAGTCCCGCTCAACCAGAACCGGAGACCAGCCCATGAGCACCCCACTGAACGTCGTAGCCTTGTCCGGCGGCACCGCCCGCCCTTCGCGTACCCTGGCCCTGACCGAGGCGATCCTCGCCGAGCTGGCCGAACACCTGCACATCAAGCCACACCTGATTGAGCTGGGCGAAATCGCCCGGCCACTCGGCAGTGCCCTGTGGCGCAGCGAACTGCCCGACGCCGTCGAACAGCAACTGCGATTGGTAGAAAAGGCCGACTTGCTGGTGGTCACCACCCCGGTGTACCGCGGCAGCTTCACCGGCCACTTCAAGCACCTGTTCGACCTGATCGGCCAGGATGCCCTGGTCGACACCCCGGTACTGCTCGCCGCCACCGGAGGCAGCGAACGCCATGCCCTGGTACTCGACCACCAACTGCGCCCACTGTTCAGCTTCCTGCAAGCCCTGACCCTGCCTATCGGCGTATTCGCCAGCCAGGCGGAAATAGCTGACTACCGCATCTCCAGCGACGCCCTTGCTGCTCGCATCCGCCTGGCCGCCGAGCGTGCCGTGCCGCTGTTCAGCGCCCACCACGCGCTGCGTAAAAGTGCCTGAGGAGCGGCCATGAATGCACCTTTGAACACACCCCTGCGCCCCGCCCTGACGCTTGCCCGTGAACTGGCCGGGCAGTTTGCCCAGACCGCCGTCGAACGCGACGAGCGTGGTGGCACGCCGAAGGCTGAGCGCGACGCCCTGCGCGACAGCGGCTTGCTGTCGCTGGCGATCCCCCAGGCTTTCGGCGGCCAGGGCGCCAGCTGGTTCGACACCTTTGCGGTGGTGCGCGAGTTCGCCCGGGTCGACAGCTCCCTCGCCCACGTGTTCGGCTTTCACCACCTGATGCTGGCCACCGTGCGGCTGTTCTCGCGCCCGGACCAGTGGCAGCCGTGGTTCGAACAGACCGCCCGCAAACAGTGGTTCTGGGGCAATGCCCTGAACCCGCTGGACACTCGCACCGTGGTCAGGCATTTCGATGGCTGGTGCGAGTTCTCGGGCAAGAAAAGCTTCTGCTCCGGCGCCAGCGACTCGGAAATGCTGATTGCCTCGGCAGTGGACGAACGTGCCGGCGGCAAGTTACTGATCGCGGCCATCCCCAGCAGCCGCACAGGCATCAGCCTGCACAGCGACTGGAACAACATCGGCCAACGGCAGACCGACAGTGGCAGTGCCACCTTCGAGCGGGTACGGGTCGAGCACAACGAGCTGCTGCTCGACCCAGGCCCGTTGAGCACCCCGTTCGCTGCCCTGCGCCCGCTGATTGCCCAACTGCATTTCGCCAACCTGTTCCTCGGCATTGCCGAAGGTGCCTTCGACGAAGCCCGCCAGTACACCCTCAAGGAAAGCCGGCCATGGTTCCGCTCCAGCGCCGCCAGCAGCGCCGAAGACCCTTACGTGCTGCGCCATTACGGCGAGTTCTGGGTAGGCCTGGAAAGCGTGCGCCTGCTGATCGAACGCGCTGCGCGCCAGCTGGATACGGCTTGGGCCAAGGAGCAGGCACTCACCGCTGAAGAACGCGGCGACCTGGCCCTGGCCATCGGCACCGCCAAGGTCGCCGCCAGCCGCCACGGCCTGGACATCTGCAACCGCCTGTTCGAGGTCACCGGTGCCCGCGCTACCCATGCTTCGCTGCGCTTCGACCGGCACTGGCGCAACCTGCGCACGCAAACCCTGCACGACCCGGTGGACTACCGCATCCACGAACTTGGCGAATGGGCCCTCAACGACAAACGCCCTGCCCCGTCCTTCTACTCCTGAGGATTGCCCATGCAACTGCTGACCCTCCCCCCGTCCCCGACCCTGGCCACCTCGATCCGGGCGACCGCACAGGTCTTCGAAGACCCCAGGTCGCAGGCGCTGCTCGCCCACCTGCAACAGGTCGCCCCCAGCGAGGCCAGCGTGCTGATCATCGGCGAAACCGGAACGGGCAAGGAGCTGGTCGCACGCCACATCCACAACCTCAGCGGCCGGCGCAACGGCCCGTTCGTGGCGGTCAACTGTGGCGCATTCTCCGAATCGCTGGTCGAGGCCGAGCTGTTCGGCCATGAAAAAGGCGCCTTCACCGGCGCCCTGGCGGCCAAGGCCGGCTGGTTCGAAGAAGCCAACGGCGGCACGCTGTTCCTGGACGAAATTGGCGACCTGCCGCTGCCGATCCAGGTCAAACTGCTGCGGGTACTGCAAGAGCGCGAGGTGGTGCGGTTAGGTTCGCGCAAAAGCATCCCGATCAATGTGCGGGTACTGGCTGCGACCAACGTGCAGCTGGAAAAGGCCATCAACGCCGGGCACTTTCGTGAAGACCTGTACTACCGGCTGAACGTGGTGACCCTGCAGTTGCACCCACTGCGCGACCGCCCGGGCGACATCCTGCCACTGGCCCGGCACTTTATCCGCAGCTACAGCGACCGGCTGGGCTACGGGCCGGTGGAACTGAGCCCCAAGGCCCAGGCCAAGCTGGTCGAGTATGGCTGGCCGGGCAATATCCGCGAACTGGAGAACGTGATTCACCACAGTTTGCTGACCTGTGGCGATGGCACGGTGCAGGCGCAGGACTTGCGTTTGTCCAACCTGCGTATCGAACGACAGGAGGAGGAGCCTGCGGGTAACGGTGTGGACGACTTGTTGCAGCGGGCGTTCAGCCGGCTGTACGAGGAGCAACCGGGCGACCTGTACGAGAAAGTGGAAAATGCCCTGCTGCGCTCGGCCTACCGGTTCTGCCACTACAACCAGGTGCATACCGCGCAGTTGCTGGGGTTGTCGCGCAACATTACGCGCACGCGCCTGATTGCCATTGGCGAGTTGGTGGTAAACAAGCGGCGGGGGCAAGAACAGCAAGCGCTGGATAATCGGGTGGTGCGGTTGTCGATTTGAGCCTTGCAGGCCTGAAATCGACTCGTCAGCTTTATGTGCTACCCGTGCCTCATTTGAGGCGCGGAAAAAAGAGGCCTTCCGGCGCAGCTGGATTGACCTATGTACTGACAGCGCAAGATTATCGAGCACAGGTTGGTGCTGAAAAAGAACCGCCTGAAGATGATGCCCCTCGTTGCGAAAAGCGCTATCCCCCTGGATTCACTGACCGGCTTCATGCGGTATCTGCGACAACTTTTTTAGACAGCACCTGGTGGGTGAAATATTGGCAGGTGACAATGAAATGCTCTGTGCTATGACCGCACATCTATTATGCCTATGCCGGGGTGCAGCGCACTTGCACCACGCCTTACTTGCTTTATAGCGCGATCTATTTCTTCCAGGTCGAGCATGATCCGCTTGAGCTCCCTATATTTTTTGCCACTATATATTTCTTTGAAGAAACTTAGATCATCAGGATTAAACCCGTCGTAATATATATCAGCCGCCTTAGTGAAGGGGCGCATCAATTCAGTATAAAAGCCGCTTTTAGCTTCGGAATTATAACGCCCGCTTTTCACGATAACTTCAAGCTCGCCCACCGCAACGCTCGTACTTTCAAGCACAGCAGCTCCGAAGCGTTGAGTTAACTTAAGATATTCTAAATCGCTCTTGTATCCCTGCTCACCACGCGCGCGTAACTCTTCTTTTCCAGAAAAATATTCCTTACCCGCTGATAATCGGTTTTCATATGCTTTTGATATTTTTTTATTACTAAAAGCTGGCACACTTCGAAACCCCCTATTTGGCGCTGTGTTCACCATGTGGCTAGTACCATGCCACTTCCATGTGTTGCCTGATGGGTCACTACGGTTCACGGGATCGCATCCAGCATACGCATATGCGTTAAAATTCCCGGGAGTGAAAATACCCGTTCGATCAGGCGACAAGAAGCGCATCAGGTACGGGCTATAAATGCGATTTCCGTTCCCTAGTAGATACACACCTAATGGGTCGAATAGCTCGCCATTATAGCCTAATGCTGTAGGAAAGCCATGCGCTGGCGTGTGGCCGTATACGCCATAGCTAATGACTTGCAATCTTTCCGGTTCCTGCCCCCCCAAATTTGAATGTGCTTGATCGCAAGCGTACAGGGTGACACGGGGGCTCGCAGTGATGCTTAATTGCCCGAGTGGTACTGTTGCAGCCTTGAAAATACTAATGCCGCTTTGATCTTGAACGATCGTCATGACTGACGTCCCACGATAGAACAATTTTTTTGACATTTCTATTCCCCCCTGTGAACGGGAATATTTTCCAGCGCGTAAAGTAGCTGAGCAACTAGCATAAATGACAGGTGCCATGCGGCGAATGACGTGACGCTAATCTCTACGAACACGTCAGCGCAGGCCACCCGACCTATGCTGAAACAACCCTTCGTTCAGCCACCACAGCAAGCCTTGCTCATAGCCAGAACATCCCATTCCCCGTCCCTCCCGTCATAGTCCGCGCACAACCGCCAATGCCATAGTGGAGAAAACAACACGGATAAAATCCCATGTACAGAAACACCTCTACCCCTGCGGACGACAATGGTTGCGGCTGGTTCCACCTCAGCCCCAGGCGCCAGCCGCGCGCCGCGCACCGGGGGCGGAGCGAGGCGCGCTGGGTGGTGCTCGGGGCGGGCTTCACCGGCCTTGCCGCCGCACGGCAACTGGCACTGCACCACCCGGACGACGAAGTGATCCTGGTCGACGCCCAGGAGGTCGGCTTTGGCGCCTCGGGGCGCAACTCCGGCTTTGCCATCGACCTGCCCCATGACATCGGTGCCGCGGTGCCGCCGACTATATTGGCGACCTGCCCACCGCACGGATGAACCTCAAACTCAACCTGCGCGCGCAGTCGATCTTGCATGGGCTGATCAACCAGCACGGCATCGACTGCCAGATCCGCCCCGACGGCAAGTACCAGGCAGCCGTCGAGGACAAGGGCCTGGCGGTGCTCGAAGCCTACCGCAGCGGCCTGGAAAAGCTCGGCCAGCCCTACCAGATGATCGACACCCGCGACTTGCCCGAGCACGTGGGCACCGCGTTCTACCGCAAGGCGTTGTACACACCAGGCACCCAGCTTCTGCAGCCGGCCGCCTTGGCCAAGGGCCTGGCCGAAAGCCTGCCGAGTAACGTGACCCTGCACGAACGCACCACCATCACCCACATCGAGCAAGGCCGACGCATCACCCTCAGGCATGTCAATGGCGAAATCATCGGTGATCAGTTGCTGCTGACCAACAACGCCTTCGCCTCGCACTTCGGTTTCCTGCCCGGCCGCCTGCTGCCAATTTTCACTTACGCCAGCATGACCCGCCCGCTGACCGAAGAAGAACAGGCCCGCCTGGGCGGCAAGGTTACCTGGGGCATCATCCCTGCCGACCCGTTCGGCAGCACCCTGCGCCGCACCCCGGACCAGCGCCTGCTGGTGCGCAACAGCTTCAGCTTCAACGCCAACGGCCGCGCCAACCCCCGCCACATCGCCCGCGCCGGGCGCCAGCACCGCCAGTCGTTCGAGCGGCGCTTCCCGATGTTGTCGGGCATGCAGTTCGAATACACCTGGGGCGGCTCGATGTGCCTGTCACGCAACCACCTGTCGCACTTCGGCACCCTGGCGCCCAACGTACATGCGGCGTTGTGCTGCAACGGCCTGGGCATTACCCGTGGCACGGCCACAGGCACGCTGCTGGCCGACTGGCTGAGCGGCGAACGTGACGAGCTGATCGACTTTTTGCTCGGCAGCGCAGGCCCCAACCGCAACCCGCCGGAACCGCTGCTCAGCGTGGGCGTCAACCTGAACCTGCACTGGGGCCAGCGCCGCGCAGGCCTGGAAAGCTGACGAGGAGGCAACATGCATAGCCTGGGTATTCTCGGGGTCGGCGAGCTGACCGAAAAAGTGGTCATCGGCCTGCGCCGCAGCGGGTTCGAGGGCCCCATTCTGCTTTCACCGCGTAATGCGCAGCGGGCCGCCGTGCTGGCACGCGACTACGGTTGCCAGGTACTGACCAGCAACCAGGCCGTAGTCGACCTGGCAGAACTGCTGATACTTGGCGTACGTCCTCATTCGCTCGCTGAACTGGCCGATGAGGTACAACTGCGCCCCGGCCAGCGCCTGGTTTCACTGGCTGCCGGGGTCGGCCTTGCACAACTGGCCAGCGCCTTCCCCGGCGCCCTTTGTGTACGTGCGATGCTGTCGTATGCGGCGCAGTACAACCAGTCGACGGTAGTCGTCTGCCCGCCCGATGCGCTCACCACGCAGTACTTGGGGTCGCTGGGCAAACTGGTGGTCCTGCACGGCGAACCTGAATTCGAACTGGCCACCGTGGCGGCCTGCATGAATGGCTGGTTCTACTTCCTGCTGCACGACTTGCAGCAGTGGCTGGTGGACAAGGGCCTGCCCGCCGCCGAGGCGCGGGCGTTGGTGCTGGGTAACCTGCAAGACTGCGTGGCCAGCGCCGGACAGCAGCCGGAGTACACGCTCAAGGCCTTGGGCCAGGCCATTGCCACGCCGGGCACGTTCACCGCGGATGGGTTGGCGGTGCTGATGCATCAGCCGGTAAGCGCCACCTGGGGGGCGGCATGCGAGGTGGTGATGGATGGGTTGTTAACGCGCTCAGGACATGCTGAGGGATAAACTGCCCACGACTATCGTAAACGATAAATATATGGCTCGCCTTGATAGATCTTAATTATTGCGAGACGGTCTTTCTTTTGAGTTGGCCCACACGCTCTCGATTTATCCTTTCAAGGGTTTGATCCGGCAAGCTTGCAGCCCCTTGTATACCTGCAGCCGTACGAACATCAACACTCCTTAGAAACAGCTCCTCATCCAATCCCAAACCAATGTTAATCATGCTATTTAAATAGGCACTTTCAGGACGCTGCATACTTAAATCACTTCGAGCGCCGCCGGGAGAGTCTGCTAAAGATAAAGCCTCCAACCGATCACTCAAGCTCCAAGAACTCCAAGAACTCGAAGAACTCAAAGAAACTCGCTCCAAAGCCTCCGGGGGGGGCATATCTATACCAGCATACGAAGATGAGCGCCCAGGAGATGACGAGGCCTGGTTCGCATTGTTCTGTCCCCCTGTAGAGTGTATCGGGTCAAGGCTTCGATTAATTGGTGAACTGGATCTTGACGAACCGCCCGACGAAAATGAGCCTGTAGAATTGAGACGCCTGTGATTACTTCGAGCAACCAGCCGCCCCCGCTGCCTGCCAAACATATGTCCAGAGTCATCTTGAAAATTGACAGGATCGCACTTGCAGTAAGCATAACTATTGATTTCACCTCGACCAAATGGGCTCCAACTATCTGGCGATAGAAAGCGCCTGAGGACCGGGTTGTATGCTCTGTATCCATTACCTAGCAAATACAGCCCAGCAATGGACTGCCTGGGCCACCCGTTAAAACCGAGCGCCCCCTGTTTCAAGCCCAATGGATAAAAACCATAAGGGTCATATGCCTGGATTCGTAACGGTGTCACATCGCTCACGGCTCACCTCACTTCGCTAGTCCTCTGAGCTGGAGGATAATCTCGATCAATTACAAAATCTGCTGGCAAAAATGATAGCCCATGGCTCTGCCCCCCCACTAAAGTCTGCCGACAGACGCGTACCGTATCCTTCCCGAAATGCCTCAGTTCCGCCTGGCGCCGGTAGGCCAGCGTTACCCGCCAGTCCTCGGACGCCCAGTCCACACATCCCATGACTCGTCCGAGCCGTTATAGGGCCGCCGTACAGGCCGGTGCGATAGTGCCGCGACGCTAGTGCAGCGAATAACAACAAGAGGTAAGTCGCATGTCCGTTTCCAAACGCTCCGTCGAAGATGCGCCGCTCAACGCGTTCCACCGTAAATTGACGGTCTACTCCGCTGGCGGGCCTTTTCTCGATGGCTATGTACTGAGCATCATCGGCGTCGCCATGCTGCAAATCACCAACGCCCTGCAGCTGTCGGCCTTCTGGGAAGGGCTGATCGCCGCATCAGCCTTGATCGGGGTTTTCCTGGGTGGTTTTCTTGGTGGCTGGTTCACCGACAAGTACGGGCGCAAGGTGCTGTACCTGGTCGACCTGATCGCCATCGTCGGTTTCTCGGTGGCGCAGTTCTGGGTGGAGTCGGCCTGGGCACTGTTTGTCTGGCGGCTGCTGATCGGTATCGCGGTGGGCGCCGACTACCCGATCGCCACATCGCTGCTGGCCGAATTCCTGCCACGCAAGCAACGCGGCCCACTGCTGGCTGCCATGGTACTGATGTGGTTTGCCGGTGCCGCCGTGGCCTACATGGTCGGCGAACTGCTGCTGCGTGCAGGCGGTGAAGACGGCTGGCGCTATGTACTGGCCAGTGCCCTGATACCCGGTGCGTTGTTCCTGATCGCACGCAGTGGCACACCGGAATCGCCCCGCTGGCTGCTGAGCAAAGGCCGTACCGCCGAAGCCGATGCCGTGATCAAGAAGGTCTACGGCCGCGACTACTCCATTGCCGACCTACCGGAGCAGGCCACCGACAAGCCCGTTTCGGTGTGGTCGCTGTTCCACTCCGGTTACGGCAAGCGCATGGCCTTCGTCACCCTGTTCTGGACCTGCGCCATCGTGCCGCTGTTCGCCATTTACTCGTTTGCCCCCAAAGTGTTGCAGGCACTGCAATTGACCGGTGACTGGGCGGCCTTCGGCTCCATCGCCATCACCCTGCTGTTCACCCTGGGCTGCCTGCTGGCTACCAAACTGATCAACCGCCTGGGCCGGCGCAAGATGCTGATCCACAGCTTCCTCTGGTCGGGCTTGTCGCTGGTCATGCTGGGCGTGTTCCCGGATGCCTCGCCCACGATCATTCTGGTGCTGTTCGGTGCCTATGCCGTGCTGATTGGCGGCGCCCAGGTGCTCGAATACGTCTACCCCAACGAGCTGTTCCCGACCGAAATCCGCGCGTCGGCGGTGGGCCTGGCCACCTCGCTGTCACGCATTGGCGCCGCCGTGGGCACGTACCTGGTGCCAATTTCCCTGGCCAGCTACGGCATTGCCAACACCATGTTCGCTGCCGCCCTGATCTCGCTGTTCGGCGCGCTGATTTCGTGGTGGCTGGCCCCTGAAACCAGCAAGCTCGACCTGCAGCAGGCAGCCGCACTGAGTAACCACACCAGCACTACGCCCACAGCCAAACCCATTGTTCGTAAAGCTTGAAGGAGCCTTTCCGTGAGCCAAGTCCTGACCGTAGTCCGCAACGCCCCCGCCTCGCCCCTGGGCAGCCCCGCGCCGGCGCGCCTGCCAATCGGTGAACCGGTCGCCCAGGCCGCCACCGCCCAGGACCAGACCGACGAGGCCATCGGCGCCAGCATCGGCGTCTGGGAAAGCAGCCCAGGCGTTTTCCGCCGCCACCTGAAAAACCGTGAATTCAGCCACATTGTCAGCGGCTGGTGCACCTTCACCCCCGACGGCGGCGAGCCGTTGGAACTGCGCGCAGGCGATGCGGTGCTGTTCCCGGAAAACTGCGAGGGTGTGTGGGACATCCGCGAAACCCTGCGCAAGACCTACGTGCTGTTCTGAGGAAGCCGTCGATGATCGAACGTATCAACCCAGGCGAACGGGCCAGCCAGATGGTGCTGGTGAATGGCCGTATCGAGACTTCCGGCATCGTTGCCCTGCAACCGGGCGACATCGCTGCGCAAACCCGCTGCGTATTGGCGCAGCTGGAGCAGTGGCTGGCGCAGATCAGCGCGGGTAAGGGTAACCTCACCCGCATGCAGATCTGGCTGGCCGACATGGGTGAGTTTGCCGCGATGAATGAAGTGTATGACGCCTGGGTGGGTGATCAACCGCCTGTTCGGGCCTGCGTGGGGGCGGCGTTGGCGACGCCGGACTACCGCATCGAGATCCAGGCCTTCGGCCTGCTCTGGCTACCCTCCTTGAAATCAACGCGGTCCCTGTAGGAGCGGGTTTACCCGCGAAGCAGGCAACGCGGTGGATGGCCCGGGCTTCGCCCGTGTTCGCGGGCAAGCCCGCTCCTACAGGGATCGCGCCAGCTTTTGCAAGCGCGGTGGCTGGTTACAGTTCCGGGTCCAGCCCTACCTTGTCGCCATGCCAGTCAAGCCGCTCCACCTCATGCCGGCGCTTGCGGAAACTGTACGGCGTCTCGCCATACTGCTTGCGGAACCACAGGATGAAGTGCGATGCATCGGAAAACCCGCACGCCAGGGCGATGGTGGTAATGTTCTGGCTGGTGTTCACCAGCAGGCGCCGGGCATGGTCCAGGCGCAGCTTGCGCCAGTAGTTGGCCGGTGGCTCCTGGGTATTGGCAACAAACTCGCGGTGCAACTGCCGGGGGTGGGTGCCCACCGCTTCGGCCACCGCCTTGAGGGTCATTGACGCATCCAGGTTGGCGCGCATGAAGGTGATCGCCCGTTGTACCCGGTCATTCTGGTACACGCTGTCGCTGGCCGCCTTGTCTGGCTGCTCGTCGGCACGCTCGTCCACCAGCAGGTATTCCAGCCCCTTCTGCGCACGCACCGCGCCGCAATGACGGCGAATCAGGTTGGCCGCCAGGTCGATGGCGGTGCCGCCTGGGCAGGTGATGATGCCACGGTCATCCACGTAGCTTTTGTCGATTACCGCCGTGGCCTGCGGGAAGCGCTCCCTGAACTCATCGCGCAGGGTGAAATGCAGCGCACAGCGTCGGCCATCGAGCAGCCCGGCCTTGCCCAGCACGAACGAGCCTGAGCACAGGGCAATGATCGGAATGCCTGCCGCATGCACTTCGCGCAGCGCATCCAGCAGCCAGCCTGGCGGGTTGCGGGTTTGATCCAGCAGGCCGCCGGCCAGCACGATGTAGTCGTACTGGGCAAACAGGTTCAGTGGTTTGGTCGGCGATATCGGCATGCCGCAACTGGCAGTGATCGGCTGGTCGTCGAGGGTCATCCAGTCCCACTGGCAGAACACCTGCTGGCTGCGGAACGACTTGTCGGCGGCGAAGCGCAGCGAGTCCACCAGCCCGGCTACAGGCACCAGGGTAAAGTGGTTCATCAGCACAAAACCCACACGCAGCTCGGGCTTGACCTGTGCGGCGATGACGGGAGCATGAACCGGTTGAAGCTGTTGTTCTATTTGTTGTTGAGCAACCATGGAGGCTGGCCTCATGACATCCGCAATAACGCCATTCTAAGGCGCGCCCTGCGTCCGTCATATCATATGCATCACCACAAATAGTGAATCCGTGACAAAAGGCGGCAGCGTTCTATCAATTGTCATGGCTGTAATATCGGCCCCACAGCCGCGCTGAGCATCATGTGCCCACAAGACAAACATGCTCAGAGGCACCCTTCATGTACCGTGGATTCTGGTATGCCCAGGCGCTCGACCTGGACAGCGACCTGGCCCCTGCCCTGCAGGACTCGATTCAAGCCGACGTGTGCATCGTGGGCGGTGGTTTCCTTGGCCTGTGGTCGGCCATCCGCCTGAAACAGGCGCACCCGGAACAAACCATCGTCATCGTCGAGCGCGACCGCTGTGGCTCGGGCGCCAGTGGCCGCAACGGCGGCGTGGCCACCAACTGGTGGGGCAAGTACCTGTCGGTGCGTACCATCTGCGGCGACGTCGAGGCGCGGCGCATCTGCGAGGCGGCCGAGTCGGCCATCGACGAGATCGGCAGTTTCTGCCGGGAACATGGCATCGACGCCCAGTACCGCAAGGACGGCTGGCTGTGGACTGCCACCAACCAACGGCAGATGAATTCCTGGCGCGTGCTCACCGACGGCCTGCAGAAGCTTGACGTCAACCCGTTCCAGGAGCTGGACCGCCAGACCCTTCGCGGCCGCGTTGGCTCGCCATTGGTGCTGGGCGGCATCTACGACCCCAACGCCGCCACCGTGCAACCGGCCATGCTCGCTCGCGGCCTGCGCCGCGTGGCCCTGAAGCTGGGCGTGCAGATTTTCGAGAAATCGCCGTTCACCCACCTGGAGCGCGGCAAGCACCCGGTGGTGCACACCGCCAAGGGCCATGTAAAGGCCAACCACGTGGTGCTGGCGCTTAACGCCTGGGGCGCGCAGTTCCCCGAGTTGCGCCGGATGATCGCGATCATGTCCAGCGACATGGTCGCCACCGCGCCGGTCAAGGCCAAACTTGACGCCATCGGTTTCAGCGGTGGCGAATGCATGACCGACTCGCGCACCGTGCTCAACTACTGGCGCAATACCCCGGACGGGCGCGTGGTATTCGGCAAACCGCTGGGCCAGTTCGCCTATGCCGGGCGCATCGGCAACCTGTATGAGAAGCCTTCACCGGCCGCCGACAAGGTGGCCGCCGAACTGCGCCGCCTGTACCCGCAACTGCAGGACGTGCCTGTCGTCAGCAGCTGGACCGGGCCGATCGACCGGGCCATGAAAGGCCTGCCCAACTTCGGCTACCTCGACCAGCACCAGACCATCAGCTATGGCATCGGTTTCTCTGGCAATGGCGTGGCCACCACGGTGTTCGCAAGCCGCATCATCAAGTCGCTGGCCACCCATGCCAACGACGAATGGGCCAACTGTGGCTTGGTCAACCAGAAGATGACACTGCTGCCGCCAGAGCCGTTCCGCTTCTTTGGCGCCCACCTGGTGCGTGACGCGCTGGTGCGCAAGGAATCGCTGGAAGACCACGACCAGGACGCCGGTTTCATCACCCGCCAGCTGGTCGGCATGGCGCCGGCCGGTTACGTGCCGGCGCAGAAAAAATAAGGACAGCAGCATGAGCGAACATATCGTCTTCCTTGATGACGAAGGCCTGGCGCCTTCCACCCGCCTGAAGCGCCCTGACTGCGAGCACAGCTGGCAGCAGTTCGCCTACACCCACCCCGAGCAAGTGCTGGCACACTTGAAAGACGCCACTGTAGCACTGACCTGTAGCGTGCCGCTGCGCGCAGAACACCTGCGCCAGCTGCCCCGGCTGAAGATGATCTCGCTGGCCCTGACCGGCCGCGACATCGTCGACGTCGACTACTGCCAGGCCCATGGCATCGAAGTGGCGAGCGTGCCGGGCTATGCCGCCAATACCGTGGCCGAACACAGCCTGGCGATGATCCTTGAACTGTTCCGCCGGCCGGCTGCGTTCACCCGGCTGATGCGCCAGGTGCATGCCGGCGATCAGCCACACCAGAACATCTACTTCAACCACCGCATCCGCGACGTACGCGACAAGCAACTGGCAATCATCGGCAGCGGCCCGATTGCCCTGCGCCTGGCCCACCTGGCGCGGGCGTTCGGCATGCAGGTGCTGTTCGAGGACCGTGGTGGCAAGCGTCAGGGCCCCGATTGCAGGCCACTGGCCGAGCTGCTGCAAAGCTGCGACGTACTGTCGATCAACTGCCCGCTAACGCCCGAAACCCACAACCTGGTCGATGCTGAACAACTGGCACTGATGAAGGCCGATGCCGTGGTGGTCAACACCGGCCGCGGCGGCGTGGTCAACGAAGCGGCGCTGATCGACGCGCTACAGGCCGGCCGCCTGGGTGGCGTGGCGCTGGATGTGGTGGAAGTGGAGCCGCTGCACCCGAGCAACCCTCTGTTCCAGCTGATCGACCGCGACGACTTCCTGCTCAACCCGCACATCGCCTGGAGCAGCGAAGACGCCATGCAACAACTGATGGACAGCGCCGTGGACAACATCAGCGACTTCGTCGCCCGCCAGCTTTCTGCAAAAAGGATGCGTACCGCATGACCCCCGTTACCAAGAGTAGCTACGTTGACGGCACCTTTGTCGCGCTTGGCAGCAGCACCGATATCCTGGAAAACCGCAACCCGTCCAACCCGGGTGAAGTGCTCGAACGCTTCGAGCGCGCCGACCAATTGCTGACCGAACAAGCGATTGCCGCTGCACGCCGCGCGCACCCAGCCTGGGCACGCAGCAACCCACAGCAACGCGCCGACGCGCTGGACTTCATCGGTACGCAAATCCTTGCCCGACGCGAAGAACTGGCCACGCTGCTGGCCCGCGAAGAAGGCAAGGTGGTGCGCGAAGCCCTGGGCGAAGTGGAATGCGCCGGGCGCTCGTTCAAGTTCTACGCCCAGGAAGCCCTGCGCGCCGAGGGCGAGAAATACCAGTCGATACGCCGGGACGTCGGCATTGACGTGTTCACCCAGCCACTGGGTGTGGTCGGCATCATCGCGCCATGGAACTTCCCCATTGCCATTCCGGCCTGGAAAATTGCCCCGGCACTGTGCTTCGGCAACTGCGTGGTGTTCAAGCCGGCCGAGCTGGTGCCGTCCTCGGCGTGGGCACTGGCCGAAATTATCGCTCGCGCCGGTTTGCCAGCCGGTGTGTTCAACCTGCTGATCGGCCCTGGGCGCAGCGTCGGCGATACGATCATCCGCTCCCCGCACGTCGATGGCATCAGCTTCACCGGCTCTGAGCACACCGGCCGGCAGATTGCACGGCTGGCTGCCGACGGCATGAAGAAAGTCCAGCTGGAAATGGGCGGCAAGAACCCGCTGATCGTGCTGGACGATGCCAACCTGGAACAGGCCGTGGACGTGGCCTTGAACGGCTCGTTCCACAGCACTGGCCAGCGCTGCACAGCCAGTTCGCGGGTGATCGTGACCGCAGGCATTCATGACGCCTTCGTTGCGCGCCTGGCCGAACGCACGCGCGCCCTGAAGGTGGGCGATGCGCTGCAGGCCAGCACCGACATCGGGCCGGTGGTGGATAGCCGGCAGCTGGAGCAGAACCTGTCCTACGTGGCTGCGGGCCTTGAACAAGGCGCGAAGCTGGTGTGTGGCGGCGAACGTATCGACAGCCAGGCGGGGGGATACTTCTTTACCCCTGCCCTGTTTACCGAGGTGACACCGGACATGCGCATCTACCGCGAAGAAATCTTCGGGCCGGTGTTGAGCGTGCTCAAGGTGCGTGACTATGACCAAGCGTTCGCGGCGGCCGAGGATACTGCGTTTGGCTTGTCTGCCGGGATCGTCACCACCTCGCTGCGGCATGCCGAGCATTTCAAGCGCAACAGTTCGGCGGGTATGGTGATGGTCAACCTGCCTACCGCCGGGGTGGATTATCACGTGCCGTTTGGCGGGAACGGCGCATCGAGCCTGGGTTCGCGTGAGCAAGGGACGCATGCGCGGCAGTTCTATACCCGGGTGAAGACCACTTACCAGTTGGCCTGATCGGGCCTTGGGGGCCGCTTTGCGGCCCAATCGCGACACAAGGCCGCTCCTGCAGCCCCCTGCAGGAGCGGGTTCAGCCGCTAAGAGGCCGGGCCTGCCGGCCAATATTCCTGGCTGTTTGCCGTTGCTGCCGCCACCGCATTCGCGGGCAAGCCCGCTCCTACATTGATCGGTGGTGTGTACACACCTCGGTGATTCGCCACAACCTGTTGTAAGCGGCCTTGTGTCGCGATTGGGCTGTGCAGCAGCCCCCTGCAATCTCCAGAACAGTAAAGGGAACTACCACCCCTCTGGCGCTTTCTTAAACACTGAGTGGTTTATTTCCCTGTGCTTCACGCTACTGGAGATCACGACATGCGCCACCTATTCCTCGCCCCTGCGCTGCTGCTCCTGCTGCCTGCCGGTGCTGCCCTGGCCCGCGTCGATGCGGGCGACGTCGCCACCTCGGCCGGTGTTTCCGCTTCGCTTTATTCCACCTTCAAGGATGACAAACGCATCATCCCGGCCCGTGACGAGCTTTCTGCGTTCGTAGCCAGTGGCGGTGCGATCCGCGGCGCCTACGTGGAGGCAGCGCTGGAACAGGCCCGCAAGGATCACCCAGGGCTGCAGGCCAACGATGAAGAACTGGCCCGGGCCATCCTGTCGCAGGATGACCGCATAGCTGACCATTGAGGCAGTCCGGCGCTGGCTTCTTCGCGGGCTTGCCGCGAAGAAGCCAGCACAGGCATGATCACCCCCAACCATCCATACGCATGGTCGCCCTGACCAGGCGCTGCTCCTCCTGCTCGATCTCTCGCAGACTGTCACGTATCCCGTTGATGTGTTCCCGTGCCGCCCGTTGCGCCTGCTCGGGCAACTGCTCCATCACCGCGTGATACAACCGCGCATGCTGCCGATCGATCTGGCGCTTCTGCGCCGGCCGGCGATACAGGTTGTTGACCGAGGCAAAGACCGTGCTCAAGGTCAGGTCACTGAGCGATTGCAGGGTATGCACCAGTACCGGATTGTGTGAAGCCTCGCTGATCGCCCGGTGAAAGGCATGGTCACGGTGGGCATGCTCGCGGGCATCGAGCGCCTCGGCGGCCTCATGGGCAGCCAGCATTTCTTCGTAACGACGGCGAATCAGTAAACGGTCGACCTCGGTGGCACGCAAGGCTGCCAGCCGCGCCGATTCTGCCTCCAGTAACGCCCGTACCTCCAGCAGGTCGTACAGCGTGCGCGGTTGCGAGCTGAACAGGTGCATCAGCGGTGTAGTCCCCGACCGCCCCGTCAGATCGGCGACAAACGAGCCGCGCCCCTGCTCGGTGTCAATCATGCCGCGCCCACGCAGGATGCGCAGGCCCTCGCGCAGGGCCGAACGCGAGCACCCCAGCTTTTCCACCAGCCGCCGTTCCGACGGCAGCGCCTGCCCCACCTTCAGCACGCCTTCGACGATCAACCGCTCGACCCGTTCGGCGACCTGGTCGGCGACCTTGGCCTTGCCTTCAGTAACCATCACACCGCTCCTGCTGGTAGGACCACTTGTGCCGCTGGCTCCAATCTAGCCGGACAAAGCCATCTATAACCACTGCCTGGTGCAAAAACTGGTAGGACCAGTGCTTCGCGTGCTCGACCACAGCGTTCGCCACGCGCACGCTGCAAAGGTGACCGCTTTGCCAACAACAACAAAAACAGTTGCCGAGTGAGCCGATGAACATCCTCTACGACGAACGCGTCGATGGCGTGCTGCCCAGCATGGACCGGGCGGGCCTGTTGCAAGCGCTGCGCGCTGCCCTGCCCGACCTCGAAATTTTGCACCGCGAAGAAGACCTCAAACCCTATGAATGCGACGGCCTGTCGGCCTACCGCACAGTACCGCTGCTGGTGGTGCTGCCCGAACGGCTGGAGCAGGTGCAAGCCCTGCTCAGGCTCTGCCACCAGCGCGGCGTGCCGGTAGTGGCACGTGGCGCCGGTACCGGTCTGTCGGGCGGCGCCCTGCCACTGGCCAAGGGCATCCTGCTGGTGATGGCGCGCTTCAACCGTATCCTTGAGGTGAACCCTCAGGGGCGCTTTGCCCGCGTGCAGCCCGGTGTCCGCAACCTGGCCATCTCCCAGGCTGCTGCCCCCCATGGCCTGTACTATGCCCCAGACCCCTCCTCGCAAATTGCCTGCTCGATCGGTGGCAACGTCGCCGAAAATGCCGGGGGCGTGCACTGCCTGAAGTACGGCCTGACCGTGCACAACTTGCTCAAGGTGGAAATCCTCACCGTCGAGGGCGAGCGCCTGACGCTGGGCAGCGATGCACTGGACAGCCCCGGCTTCGACCTGCTGGCCCTGTTCACCGGCTCCGAAGGCATGCTCGGTATCGTCACCGAAGTTACCGTCAAGCTGCTGCCCAAACCGCAGGTAGCGCGGGTGCTGCTGGCCAGCTTCGACAGTGTCGAGGATGCCGGGCGGGCCGTGGCCGAAATCATTGCCGCCGGCATCATCCCCGGCGGCCTCGAGATGATGGACAACCTGGCGATCCGCGCCGCCGAAGACTTCATCCACGCAGGCTACCCGGTGGACGCAGCGGCGATCCTGCTGTGCGAGCTGGATGGCGTCGAGGCCGATGTGCATGACGACTGCGAACGGGTCGCCGCCGTGCTGGCGCAAGCTGGCGCCCGCGAGGTACGGCTGGCCTGCGACGAGGCCGAACGCGTGCGCTTCTGGGCCGGGCGCAAGAATGCCTTCCCGGCCGTGGGGCGCATTTCTCCGGACTATTATTGCATGGACGGCACCATCCCCCGCCGCGAACTGCCGCGCGTGCTCAAGGGCATCAGCGACCTGTCCACAGAATATGGCCTGCGCGTGGCCAACGTGTTCCATGCCGGCGACGGCAACATGCACCCGCTGATCCTCTTCGATGCCAACCTGCCCGGCGAACTGGAACGCGCCGAAGCCATCGGCGGCAAGATCCTCGAACTGTGTGTGGCCGTGGGCGGCAGCATTACCGGCGAGCATGGCGTAGGCCGCGAGAAGATCAACCAGATGTGTGCACAGTTCAACAGCGACGAAATCACCCTGTTTCATGCGGTAAAGGCCGCCTTCGACCCGCAAGGGCTGCTCAACCCGGGCAAGAACATCCCTACCCTGCACCGCTGCGCCGAATTCGGCGCCATGCATGTGCACCATGGGCAACTGCCCTTTCCCGAGCTGGAGCGCTTCTGATGAGCATGGAACGCGATAACAGCCTGGCCCTGCTGGAGCAGGTCAACCAGGCCTTGAACCAAGGTACGCCGTTGCGTATCCAGGGCAGCAACAGCAAGGCCATGCTCGGCAACCCGGTGGCCGGCGAGGTGCTCGACACCCGCAGCCACCGTGGCATTGTCAGCTACGACCCGACCGAGCTGGTGCTGACCGCCCGCGCCGGCACACCGCTGCGTGAAATCGAGGCAGCGTTGCACGAGGCCGGCCAGATGCTGCCCTGCGAGCCGCCACACCTTGGGCCGGATGCCACAGTGGGTGGCATGCTTGCGGCAGGGTTGTCCGGCCCCCGCCGGCCGTGGGCCGGGTCGGTGCGTGATTACGTGCTGGGAACACGTGTGATCACCGGCCACGGCAAGCTGCTGCGCTTTGGTGGCGAAGTCATGAAGAATGTCGCCGGCTACGACGTATCACGGCTGATGGCAGGCAGCTACGGTTGCCTGGGGCTGCTCACAGAAGTGTCGCTGAAAGTGCTGCCACGCCCACGCCAGTGCCTGAGCCTGCGCCTGCCAATGGGCCGCCACGAGGCGCTGGCCGAGTTGGCCGGGTGGGGGCAGCAACCGCTGCCGATCAGTGCCGCCTGCCACGACGGCGAGGCACTGTACCTGCGCCTGGAAGGCGGCGAAGGCTCGGTACAGTCGGCACGCCAACGGCTGGGGGGTGACATACTCGACAGCCGCTTCTGGAGCGACCTGCGTGAACAGCGCCTGGCCTTCTTCAGCGGCCCGGCCCCGCTGTGGCGCCTGTCCGTGCCCAACGCTTGCGGCGAGCTGGCGCTACCCGGCCAGCAGTTGGTCGACTGGGGCGGTGCGCAGCGCTGGCTGAAGTCCGGCGCAGAAGCACAGGCCATACGCGAGCAGGTCACCAAGGTGGGTGGCCACGCCACTTGTTACGCCCCAGGTGCGAGCAGCAGCCACCCGCTGCCCGCTGCACTGATGCGTTACCACCGCACCCTCAAGCAGCAGCTCGACCCCCGGGGCATATTCAACCCTGGCCGCCTGTACCCGGACCTGTGAGGCCAGCCCATGCAAACCAACCTCAGCGAAACCGCCCGCCGCCTGGCCCGCGCCGACGAAGCCGAAAGCATCCTGCGCACCTGCGTGCATTGCGGTTTCTGCACCGCCACCTGCCCGACCTACCAATTGCTGGGCGATGAACTGGACGGCCCGCGCGGGCGTATCTACCTGATCAAGCAGGTGCTCGAAGGTGAGCCGATCACCGCCAGCACCCAGCTACACCTTGACCGGTGCCTGACGTGCCGCAACTGCGAAACCACCTGCCCATCCGGGGTGAAGTACCACGACCTGCTGGACATCGGCCGCGCCGTGGTCGAGCAGCAGGTGCCGCGCCCGCTCGGCCAGCGCCTGCTGCGCCAGGGCCTGCGTGCGGTGGTGCCACGCCCGGCCTTGTTCAAGGCGCTGACCCGCAGTGGCCAGGCCCTGCGCCCACTGCTGCCGGCCACGCTCAAGTGCAAGCTGCCGGCGCGTATCACACCGCCCGGCCAGCGCCCCGCACCGCGCCACGCCCGCCGGGTGCTGATGCTCGAAGGCTGCGTGCAACCGGCCCTGTCGCCCAACACCAACGCGGCTGCTGCGCGCCTGCTCGACCGCCTGGGGATCAGCGTGCAGCCGATCCGGCAGGCCGGTTGCTGTGGCGCCGTGGACTACCACCTCAACGCCCAGGAGCAAGGCCTGCAGCGGGCACGGCGCAATATCGACGCCTGGTGGCCGGCCATCGAAGCGGGTGCCGAGGCCATCGTGCAAACCGCCAGCGGCTGCGGCGCGTTCGTCCGTGACTACGGCCATCTGCTGGAAAAAGACCCCCACTACGCCGCCAAGGCCGCACGGGTCAGCGCCCTGTCCCGCGATCTGGTAGAGGTATTGCGCGATGAGCCGCTCGAGCAACTGGGCCTGTGCGCCGAGCAGCGCCTGGCCTTCCACTGCCCATGCACCCTGCAACATGCTCTGAAGCTTGGGGGCGCGGTCGAGGCGTTGCTCACGCGCCTGGGCTTTACCCTGACCACGGTGCCGGATGGGCATCTGTGTTGCGGCTCGGCAGGCACCTATTCGCTGACCCAGCCAGCGCTGGCACTGCAATTGCGCGACAATCGCCTGAATGCGCTGGAAAGCGGTAAACCCAATGTCATCGCCACTGCCAACATCGGCTGCCAGGCCCACCTCGACGGGGCTGGACGCACACCGGTTCGGCACTGGATCGAAATCGTCGAAGCAGCCTTGAACCCGGAGACCTCCCATGCATAGCAAGTTCGTGATCGGCCAGGCCGATGTAGCCCGCGTGCTGAACGCCGCCCGCCAGGAAGCCCAGGCCCGGAGCTGGAACGTGACCATTGCTGTGGTTGACGACGGCGGTCATCCGCTGGCCCTGGAACGGCTGGACGGTTGCGCGCCGGCCAGTGCCTACATTGCCCTGGAGAAAGCCCGTACCTCGGCGCTGGGGCGCAAGGAAACGCGGGATTATGAAGAAATGGTCAATGGTGGCCGTACGGCTTTCGTCACCGCACCGCTGCTGACCTGCCTGGAAGGCGGCGTGCCACTGAAGGTGGAAGGCCAGGTGGTGGGTGCCATTGGTGTGTCCGGGGTCAAGCCCGAACAGGATGCCCAAGTGGCCAAGGCCGGGGCTGCCGCTTTGTAGATTGGGTCCCCAGCATAAGAACCAGAAATTTCCCACAAACCACCCAGACGCATCCTACTTACAGCCTCGCCTTGGAGAAAACAAGATCTGCCCAGGATGACCATCCAGGGGAAACGCCGCATGCACCTGTACGCCCGCTCCATCGCCGAACTGCGCAGCAGCCTGCGCGAAATGCTGGCCCATGACATCAGCAACCCCGACGATGACCCGCACCTGTCGGGGGTGATGTTCTTTTGTGCGACAGACGAACAGACCCGGCTGCTGGTCGAGCGTATCGAGCTGCTGGCCAGCGAGGCATTCTTCGACCCGAACGGGCGGGCCATCGCCGACCATATGAGGGCGGCGGCCATGGAGGGTGTGTGCATCAAGCGCAGCCGCAAGGCACCGGCGGACGAAACCGTCATACGCATAGCGCTGGCAGACAAAGGCTTTATCACGGTGAGCACCGCGCGGCTCTGAGCTGCCTTTTTGGGGGCTGCCTTGCGGCCCCATGCTGTTCACGGGGCAATCCGCTATCCTGAGCACTCTCACGCTTCGGGCCGCACCATGGAACTGCACATTCGCCTGGAAGGCCGCAAAGGCCTGGCCGACCAGCTTTACCAGCAATTGCGCACCGGTATCGACAGCGGCCACCTGGCTGCCGGCACCCAGCTGCCGCCTACCCGCCTGCTGGCCGAGCAACTGGGCGTATCGCGCAAGACCGTGGCCGAGGCCTATTCAAGGCTGACCTACGACAACCTGCTCAGCGGCGTGGTCGGCCGTGGCACCTTCGTTACCCCGCGCCAGCCGCTGCGCAGCAGCGAATCAGTCGCCATCCCCCTGGCTGGCGCTGCATCCCTCGAACGCTGGCAGCAGCGTGCCACGGTACTCGGTCAGCGCCAGTTGCAGGCGCCGTCGCGCTACGACTTCGTCGGCGGCGCATCGAGCAAGGCGCAATTCCCCTTCGACCAGTGGCGCAGTTGCCTGAACTACGCCCTTCGCCGCAGCCAGCGCCACCCCGAGCGGCAATTTCCGGCACAGGGCCTGCCAGAGCTGCGCGAGGCCATCGCCCACCACATCGCCTACGCCCGCGGGGTGCACTGCAGCGCTGCCGACCTGCTGGTGTGCAACGGCGCCCAGCAGGCACTGGACCTGATCGCCCGGGTGCTGGTCGAACCGGGTTGTCAGGTGGCCATGGAAGACCCCGGCTACCCACCGGCCAGGCAATTGTTTCTGGCCTTGGGCGCGCGCCTGCAATCGGTACCGGTGGACGATGAAGGCCTGTGCGTAGAGCAGATCGCCGACGGCACCCGGCTGATCTATGTAACGCCTTCACACCAGTTCCCGCTGGGCATGCCGATGAGCGAGCCACGCCGGCACGCCCTGCTGGCGCGGGCTGCCGAGCTGGGGGCGTTGATCATCGAAGATGATTACGACTGCGAATTTCGCTACAACGGGCCGGCCTCGGACGCTTTGCAGCGCCTCGACCGGCATGGGCTGGTGGCTTATGTGGGGACGTTTTCCAAGACTTTGCTGCCCGAGCTGCGCCTGGGCTATGCGGTGTTGCCAGCTGCGGTACTGCAGGCCGCCTGTGTGGCCAAGCACCTCAGCGACTGGCACAGCCCGACGCTCCTGCAGTGGGCATTGGCGCGCTTCCTTGCCGAGGGCCACCTGAACAAACACATCCGCCGCTGCCACGAGGTCTACAGCGCCCGCCGCGAGCGTATCCTGGCGCGCCTGGGCGGCGACCTGGCGCCGTGGTTCGGCGCCATTCCTGCCAGCGCCGGCTTTCACCTCAGCGCCTTGGCCAAACCTGAGGTCGATGTGGAACTGTTGGCAAACCTTGCGCGCAAGGTAGAGGTCGGCCTGTATTCGCTGGCGCCGTTCTTCAGCGAAACGCCGGTGCGCCCGGGGCTTCTGCTGGGCTTCGGCGCCATCGAACTACTGGATATCGACCCGGCACTGGACCGGGTGCGCGATACCCTGCAACGCATCAGCTGACCGGCGCGGCCTTGCCCGTGGCCAGCGGGCGGGCGATGGCCGCCGCATAGCCCCGCGGGTTGAAGCACGCGGTCACCAGCAGCATCGCCAGTACGGTCACGGTCAGCAGTGTCCACGATGCCTGGAAGTCGCCACTGATATCGCGTAGCCAGCCGGTGATATACGGCACGATGCCAGTGATGATAAAGCCGATGCCCTGCACGAACGCCGCCAGGCTGCCAGCCTCGGCAGGCGTTTTCAGGTGCTCCAGGGTCAACGTCAGGCTCTGGCTGAAGCAGGCACCCAGGCCAAAACCGATCATCGCGACCCACAGCCCCGACGCCACCGTCGGCGCCAGCAACAGGCCGAGGAAGCCGGCCAGCTGGATCGCCAGCGCCAGCCACAAGCCCGGCCGCCGGTCTGCCCAACGCCGCAGTAATAGTGGCAGGCCCAATGCACCGGCCACCTGGAAGATGGTCATCAGGCCTACCAGGTCGGCACCGCCCTGGGCGCTGCCGCCGTGTTCGATGTGGTAGGCCGGCAACCAGGCCACCATACTGGTGTAGCCGCCGTTGATCAGGCCGAAGTACAGGGCCAGCAACCATGCCCGACGGGTACCGAACCAGTGCCCGCCTGTAGCCCCGGCCAACTTGGGCGCGTCGTGGCGTGGCCGCAGCACGGCCCAGGCCAGCACTGCCAGCACCGCCGGGATCGCCCACAGGCCCAGGCCAGCCTGCCAGTGGCCGAAATGGCCGCTGATGTGTGGCCCGAGCACTGCCGCCAGGCCGCCACCACTCATCAGTGCCGCCGCATACAGGCCCATGGCACCGGCCAGGCGCCCAGGAAACCAGCGGTTGACCAGGCCTGGCATCATGCCCTGTACCACCGCGACGCCCAGGCCGGCCACCACCGCACTGGCAATCAGCGCCCAGGTGCTGTCCAGTTGCAGGCGCCACAAGCAGGCCAGTGCAATCGCGGCCAGGCCGCCGAGCATGCCGCCATGCTCGCTGATCCAGCGCCGTAGCCACGGCTGCAGCAACGGCACCAGGCCCATGCACAGGACCGGCAACGCTGTCAGCAGGGCGGCCTGCTGATAACCCAGGCCGGTGCTGGCGCGCATGGGTTCGAGTAACGGGCCGATACTGGTCAGGATCGGCCGCAGGTTCAGTGCCAGCAGGATCACCAGCAACAGGTTCAGTGCAGCTCTCATTGTGAATCGGTTCTCTTAAAGCAGGACCTGGCCATTATCCCGGCTTGGCCGGGCAGGCAGAAATGAAGAGATTGGATGCTTGCCAGTGGCCACCTGAATGCACGATTGGCCTCCCGCTTATGCGCGCAATTGGCTATCGGGGTGGCCAATGCCCGGCGTTACAGTAGCGTCATTGCCCCCTCACACCTTTTGGAGACTGTCATACAAAACCGTATCGAATGGGCCAAACACGCACCTGAAGCCTACAAAGCCATGGTCGGCCTGGAGCAGGCCTTGGCCAAGAGCGGCCTGGAAAGCGCGCTGCTGGAGCTGGTGCGCCTGCGGGCTTCGCAGATCAATGGCTGCGCCTACTGCGTGAACCTGCACGCCAACGATGCGCGCAAGGCCGGCGAGACCGAAGCGCGCCTGCAGACCTTGAGCGTGTGGCGTGAAACCGCTTACTTCACCCCACGTGAACGTGCGGCACTGGCCTGGGTCGAGAGCCTGACCCGCTTACCTGAGCGTGGGGCGCCGCAGGGGGAATATGAAGCCTTGCAGGAACACTTCGAGCCGGCCGAGGTGGCCAACCTGACCTTGGCGATTGCCACCATCAACGCCTGGAACCGGTTTGGTGTCGGGTTTGCGATGGTGCCGGCCTGAACATTGATCGGTAGCCTGTACCGGCCTCTTCGCGGGTAAACCCGCTCCCACAGGGATCGCACTGAATCTGAAATCTGTGCAGTACCTGTGGCAGCGGGCTTGCCCGCGAAGAGGCCGCCACAGGTGACACATCAACGCCCAGCCAACCGCGCCCGATAGCTCCCTGGGCTCTGCCCGGTCCACTTCTTGAACGCCCGGTGAAACGCACTGGGCTCCTGGAACCCCGCCTGCTCGGCGATTTCGGCGATGCTCAACACCCCTTCACGCAAGCGCTCGAAGGCCATCGCCCGGCGTACTTCGTCTTTGATCTGCTGATACGAACGCCCCTCCCGGTCCAACTGCCTGCGAAAGGTACTGGCGCTAACCCCCTGCTGCTGCGCCAGCGCCGCCAGTGTCGGCCACTGGCCATAACGCAGTGCGCGCAAGCGCCGGTACACCTCGGCCACCAGCCCGTTCTGGTTACGAAAGCGAATCACCAGCCCCTGTGGCGCAGTGCGCAGGAAGGTTTTCAAGGCTGGCAGGTCCTGTACCACCGGCAACCGCAGGTAGGCGCTGTCGAATTCCACCTCGGTACGGCCGCTGCCCAGGCGCAGGTCCGGCCCCCACAGCAGCAGGTCGTCCTCCTGGGCCGGGCGCGACACCGCCAGCTCGGTACGGTCGATGGCAATGCGCCGCCCGGCCAGCCAGCACAGCATGCCGACCATCAGCACCAGGTAGGTTTCCTCGGCGTACACCCGGGTCAACGGGTCGGCAATGGTCGATTGCACACTGATCAGCGCCCGCCCGCCGCGCAGCGTCAGGCTGCCGCGCAAGTCACGCAAGAACAGGCCGAAGCCCCCCATGCACTGGCGCAGGGCCTTTTCCAGGTTGGGCTCAAGGATCAGCCCCCGGCAGATCAAGGCAAAGCTGCCCGGCGGCATGCCATGGCTGTCGAGGCAGAAAAACTCGTCATCCAGGCGCTGGATCTGCGCCAGCCACAGCTGGGCAAAGGCCTTGGCCGGTACACGCGCCTGGGGTTGCTCGAGCAGTTGCGGGTCGATGCCCACCGCACGCAGCTGCGCATCACGTTCGGCGGGGCAGTCGCGCAGGGCGTGGAGCATGGCATTGAGAAAGTACACGGCGACCGAATCGCTATCGCGCATGGCGGTTTTCGCTGTCTATGCTGAGTGGCAAAAAGTGCCAGGTTGTTTGAACAGTTCCGGCATAGGCTGCAACAGAGCCTTTGCCTAGACTCGGACCCACTCCGGGATCTCGCCGGCCATTCTCGCAGAGCCTGGCCCGGTCCCGCCACGCTTTCGCAATCGGAGCCTCTATGAGCAGCGCAGAAATCTACGTCGTCAGTGCCGTCCGTTCAGCCATCGGTGGCTTTGGCGGCTCCCTCAAGGACCTGCCGCTGGCCGACCTGGCCAGCGCCATCACCCGCGCCGCCATCGAGCGTTCGGGCCTAGCCGCTGAACACGTTGGCCACCTGGTCATGGGTACCGTAATCCCTACCGAGCCGCGGGACGCCTACCTGGCGCGGGTAGCAGCAATGAACGCCGGCATCCCCAAGGAAACCCCGGCCTTCAACGTCAACCGCCTGTGCGGCTCGGGCCTGCAGGCCATCGTCTCGGCGGCTCAGGGCCTGCTGCTGGGTGATACCGACGTGGCCATTGCTGCCGGCGCTGAATCCATGAGCCGTGGCCCTTACCTGCTGCCGCAGGCACGCTGGGGCGCACGCATGGGTGACCTGCAAGGCATCGACTACACCGTCGGTGTGCTGCACGACCCGTTCCAGCACTTCCATATGGGCATCACCGCCGAGAACGTCTCGGCCAAGCAGGGCATTACCCGCGAAATGCAGGACGAGCTGGCCCTGACCAGCCAGCGCCGCGCCGCCCGCGCCATTGCCGAGGGCCGCTTTGCCAGCCAGATCGTGCCGCTGGAGCTGAAAACCCGCAAAGGCAGCGTGCAGTTCAACGTCGATGAGCACGTGCGAGGTGACGTGACTGCCGAGCAACTGGCCGGCATGAAACCGGTATTCAAGAAAGACGGCACCGTCACCGCCGGCAACGCCAGCGGCATCAACGACGGTGCCGCCGGCCTGGTGCTGGCAACCGGTGACGCCGTGCGCCGCCTGGGCCTGAAGCCGCTGGCACGCCTGGTCGGTTACGCACATGCTGGGGTCGAACCCGAACTGATGGGCCTGGGGCCAATCCCTGCCACCCGCAAAGTGCTGGAAAAGACCGGCCTGAGGGTGCAGGACCTGGATGTGATCGAGTCCAACGAAGCCTTCGCCGCGCAGGCTTGCGCCGTGGCCCGTGAACTGGGCTTCGACCCGGAAAAGGTCAACCCCAATGGCTCGGGCATTTCCCTTGGTCACCCGGTGGGTGCCACCGGCGCGATCATCGCCACCAAGGCCATCCATGAACTGCAGCGCATCCAGGGCCGCTACGCCCTGGCCACCATGTGCATCGGTGGCGGCCAAGGCATTGCCGTGGTCTTCGAGCGCGTTTGAGGGAGCCTGACACATGAGCATTGAACAGATCGCCGTGATCGGCGCCGGCACCATGGGCAACGGCATTGCCCAGGTGTGCGCAGTGGCTGGCTACCAGGTGCTGCTGGTGGATGTTTCCGATGCGGCGCTGGAACGCGGCGTGGCCACCTTGAGCAAGAACCTGGAGCGCCAGGTCAGCAAAGGCACCCTCGACGCCGACAAGGCTGCAGCAGCAAAAACGCGTATCCGCACCAGCACCGACTATAGCCAGCTCAGCACTGCGCAGATGGTGATCGAAGCGGCTACCGAGAACCTGCAGCTCAAGCAACGCATCCTGCAGCAAGTGGCGGCCAACGTCGCTGCCGACTGCCTGATCGCCACCAACACCTCGTCGTTGTCGGTCACCCAGTTGGCAGCCAGCATCGAGCACCCCGAGCGCTTCATTGGCGTGCACTTCTTCAACCCGGTGCCGATGATGGCGCTGGTCGAGATCATTCGTGGCCTGCAGACCAGCGACAGCACCTACGCCCAGGCGTTGCTGGTGACGGAAAAGGTCGGCAAGACGCCGATCACGGCGGGCAACCGGCCGGGCTTCGTGGTCAACCGCATCCTGGTGCCGATGATCAACGAAGCGATCTTCGTGCGCCAGGAAGGCCTGGCCAGTGCCGAGGACATCGACACCGGCATGCGCCTGGGCTGCAACCAGCCGATCGGCCCGCTGGCGCTGGCCGACCTGATAGGCCTGGATACCTTGCTGGCGATCATGGAGGCCTTCCATGAAGGCTTCAACGACAGCAAGTACCGCCCTGCCCCGTTGCTCAAGGAAATGGTCGCGGCCGGTTGGCTGGGACGCAAGAGCGGCCGCGGTTTCTTCACTTACTGAGGAACAGGTGCCATGCCCCCGATCAATGCCGCGATGCGCTGTGCCAACTTTGAAGAGCGACGTGACCGGGCCATGGCATTGTTTGCCGAAAAGGGCTTTGGCCAGGTCAGCATGCGCGAGCTGGCTGCCCATGTGGGGCTGACTGCCGGCTCGCTTTATCACCACTTCCCCAGCAAGCAGGACCTGCTGTTCGACCTGATCGAGGAGCTGTACGAGGAATTGCAGGCCACCCTCGATCAAGGGCGACGGGCTATGGCCCGTGGTGCTTCGGCGTTGGGCTGCCTGATTGCCGCGCACTGGCAGTTGCATGCCGAGCGGCCATTGCAGTTTCGCCTGGCTGAGCGGGATTTCTGCTGCCTTAGCGACGATCAGCAGGGGCGCCTTGCCCAGTTGCGTGTGCGTTACGAGGCGGGGCTGCTGAGGCTGATTGCGCCGCAGGCGAAGTTGCAGGGGCAAGCCCTGGTAGCCACGGCGCATGTGGTGGCGACCTTGCTCAACCAGTTGCCAGGGATGTTGCAGGCGCTGCCCGAGGAACAGGGGCTGGAGTTGATGGAGAGTATGTTGGTAGGGGGTATTGAGCGGACCCTGCGGTAGCCTGTTCCGGCCTCTTCGCGGGTAAACCCGCTCCTACAGGGACCGCACAGGCATCCGACCCGGTGCAGTCTCTGTAGGAGCGGGTTTACCCGCGAAGAGGCCGGAACGGGCTACCGCAGCAGTGCCTGGATCTGCTCGTGCAGGGTATCCAGGTCGAACGGTTTGGCCAGGATCGGTGCCTTGCGGGTGATCGGGCTGCCAGACTCGAGAATCTCTGCCGGGTAGCCGCTGATGAAGATCACTTTCAGGTCCGGCCGCAGCTTCACCGCCGGCTCGGCAATTTCTACCCCGGAGATCCCCCCTGGCAGGCGGAAGTCGGTCACCATCAGATCCAGGTGCGGTTTGCTTGCCAATATGGCGAACGCCTGCTCACCATCCTCGGCCACCAGCACGTGGTAACCCTCACCCGCCAGGTAGTCTCGCAGAATCATGCGGATTGCCGGCTCGTCTTCGACCACCAGCACTACGTCTTGTGCATCTTCACTCATGTTAACGCCTTGAAATGCATACAGTTGGCCATCAGACCCCTGGCTCGCGCAGAGGTTGCCGCGCCAGGTCGTTTTGTTGTTCGAATGTAGACAGTGGCAATTGCAAGGTGAAGGTGGCGCCTTTGCCCTCTTCACTCTCCACCACAATGCGCCCGCCATGGGCATGCACGATCTGTTCCGATATATACAGCCCCAGGCCCAGGCCTCCGCTGGCCTGCTGGGTAGCGACGCGCTCGAACTGCTGGAAGATGCGCTGTTGGTTGGCCTTGCAGATACCGATACCGTGGTCCTGCACCTGCACGCATGCCATGCCGCCTTGCTCGAACACGCGCACCTGCACCGGCTTGCGCTCACCATAACGCAAGGCATTAGACAACAGGTTGGCCAGTACTTGCTCGATACGGAATTCGTCCCACTCACCTGACAACGGCGGGCAGGGCAGCAATTCGATATGTGTTTCCAGCGCCGTGGCCTGCGCGGCAAAGTTCTCCACCAGGCCGCGTACCAGTTGGCTAAGGTCGAAGACCTTGGACTGCAGCGACAGTTTGCCGGTACGAATGCGCGAAACATCAAGCATGTCTTCGATCAGGCGGATCAAGCTCTTGATCTGCCGCTCGTCACGCTCGACCATGGCCTGCAGCTTCTCGCCAGTAAACGCGGCCAGGTTGCCACGCGCCAGGTGCAGCTTGCGCAGCTGGGTTTCCAGAATCAGGCCGTTGAGCGGCGTACGCACCTCGTGGGAGACGATCGACATGAAGTCATCACGCATGCGTACCGCATGCTCCAGTTCTCCACGCGCCACTTGCAACTGGGCCAGCAGCACTTCCTGCTCCTGGCGGCTGCGCTCCAGTGCCTGCAACTGGCGGTCAAGCACCTTGCGCTGGCGGTACAGGTCGACGAACACCGAAACCTTGCTTTTCACTGCCAAGGTATCGAGCGGTTTGTGCAGGAAGTCCACCGCGCCGCTTTCGTAGCCCTTGAAGGCATAGTTCATCTCGCGCCCGGCGGCGGTGACGAAGACGATGGGGATGTTGCGTGTCTTTTCCGTGCCCCGCATCAGTTCGGCCAGCTCGAAGCCGTTCATGCCCGGCATCTGCACATCAAGGATGGCCAGGGCAAACTCGTGCTCGAGCAGCAGCGACAAGGCCGCTTCGGCAGACTGGGCCTGGTGTACCTCACGGTCTTCGCCATGGATCAGGGCGGCCAGGGCCAGCAGATTCTCCGGCAGATCGTCGACGATCAGCAGTTTGGCGATGGTATGGCTTAGCATGCGCTGGGTTCCAGGGCCGCGAGCAACTGCCCGATGCCACTCAGAGAAAGAATATGGTCGGGCTGGTGCAGGGCCAGAGCGGCCTCCGGCATCAGCGCAACCTGTGCGTCACGGGGGTCCTGGACGATGGTCCGGCCGCCGTTGTTCTTGATATAGGCAAGCCCTTGGGCTCCATCTTCGTTGGCGCCGGTGAGCAGCACACCAAGCAGGCCGTCGCCATAGACATCGGCAGCGGACATGAACAGGTAGTCGATGGCCGGCCTGGAAAAATGCACCGGCGGCTCCTGGCTCAGCGACAGGGTGAAGTCGCGCTCCACCGACAGGTGGTAGCCGGGCCCGGCCACATAGATCAGCCCGGGGCGCAGCGGCTCCTTGTCTTGCGCCTCGTGTACCGGCAAGTGCAGGCGGCGCTGCAGCACTGCAGCCAGCTGGCTGTGGCGGTTATCCGGCAAGTGCAGCACACACAGCACCGGTATGGCAAAGCTGGCCGGCAGCTCACCCAGCACCGTGAACAGCGCCGTCACGCCGCCAGCCGAGGCACCCACCACCACCGCGCGTATGCCGTTCATGATTTGCGGTAGATCCGTTCAGGCTTGACCAACGGCTCGAAGCGCTCGCTGTAAGCAGAAAAGTCCACCGACTCCTTGCTGCCCAGCACCAGGAAGCCGCGGTGGCACAGCGACTCATGGAACAGGCCGAGGGCACGGTCCTGCAGTTCCTTGTTGAAGTAGATCAGCACATTGCGGCACGACACCAGCTGGGTCTCGGAAAACACGCTGTCGGTGGCCAGGCTGTGGTCGGCAAAGGTCACGTTGTCGCGCAGGGTGCTGTCCATGATGGCGTTGCCATAGGCCGCCGTGTAGTACTTGGCAAAGTCCCGGCGCCCGCCGGCAATGCGGTAGTTTTCGGCGTACTCGCGCATGCTCTGCATCGAGTAGATGCCCTGCTTGGCCTTGTCCAGCGAGTGCGGGTTGATGTCGGTGGCATAGATGATGGTGCGTTCCAGCAGGCCCTCCTCGCGCAGCAGGATGGCCATCGAGTACACCTCCTCCCCCGTGCTGCAGCCGGCAATCCACACCTTGATCGACGGCCAGGTGCGCAACAGCGGCACCACTTCGTTACGCAGCGCCAGGTAATGCCCGGGGTCGCGGAACATCTCGCTGACCGGGATCGTCAGGTACTGCAGCAACTGCATGAACATGCCCGGGTCGTGCAGCACACGCTCCTGCAGCGCCGATACCGTTTGGCAGCCGAACTGGCGCAGCGCGTGGAGGATCCGGCGCTTGATCGAAGCGCCAGAATAGTTGCGGAAATCGTAGCTGTACTTGAGGTAGATGGCCTCGATCAGCAAGCGGATTTCGATGTCGGTGTTACGTTCGCTAGTCAAATTCGCTCCAGTTGCGGCAGCCATACACGGATCAGCGAGAACAAGCGGTCCAGGTCGATCGGTTTGGCCAGGTAATCATTGGCTCCGGCCTGCAGGCAACGCTGCTGGTCATCCTTCATGGCCTTGGCGGTCACGGCAATGATCGGCAGCTTGCGCCAGCGTGCTTGCTGGCGGATCAGCCGGGTGGCTTCAAAGCCGTCCATTTCCGGCATCATCACGTCCATCAGCACCAGGTCGATGTCATCATGCTGTTCCAGCCGCTCGATGGCCTCGCGGCCATTACGGCCGATCTCGACAATCGCGCCCTTGTGCTCCAGCGCGCTGGTCAAAGCGAAGATATTGCGCACATCGTCGTCCACCAGCAGCACCTTGCGGCCCTCGAACACCTTGTCGCGGCTACGGGCGGTCTTGAGCATGCGCTGACGTTCGTTGGACAACTGCGATTCGACCTTGTGCAGGAACAGCGTCACTTCGTCGAGCAGGCGCTCGGGTGAGCGGGCGCCCTTGATGATGATCGAACGCGAGTACTTGAGCAGGTCGGCTTCTTCTTCACGGGTCAGGTTGCGGCCGGTATACACGATAACCGGCGGGAAGGAACGAATATCCTCGGCGGTCATGCGCTTGAGCAATTCGTTACCGAGCATGTCCGGCAGCTTCAGGTCGATGATCATGCAGTCGTAGATGTTCTCGCGCAGCAGCGCAAGGGCATCCTGTGCCAGCGCCACGGCGGTGATCTCGACATCGTCGTCGCCAATCAGGCGTGCAATGCTCTCGCGCTGCAGGTCGTCGTCTTCCACCAGCAGAATATGCTTGAGCTTCTGCGTCAGCTTGGCCTCCAGGCGGGCGAACACTTCCTTGAGTTCTTCGCGGCTGGTGGGTTTGACTGCATAACCGACGGCGCCCATGTGCATGGCGGCTTCGACCCGGTCTTCCACGGAAATGATATGCACCGGAATGTGCCGGGTGCCGGCTTGTTCCTTCAGGCGTTGCAGCACGGTCAGGCCGGAATGGTCAGGCAGGCGCATGTCCAGCAGGATCGCATCGGGGATGTACCGGGCGGCCAGCTCGAAGCCTTCGTCGGCACCCTGTGCCACCAGGCAGCTGTAACCCAGTTCGTGGGCCAGGTCGAAGAGGATACGGGCGAAGTTCGGTTCGTCTTCGATCACCAGGATGCAGCGGTTACTGAACGGTGCACGCTCGCGGTCATCGGCAAATGTCAGCGCCGGGTGCTTGGGCGCCGAGACTACCGGCACCTGCGGCGCGGGTGGCAAGGTATCGACCGCCGGGCGCAGGCTGAGCGGTTCAACGTCCTGGGCAAGGCGCTCGTAGTGCTCCGGCAGGATCAGGCTGAACACGCTACCCTGGCCGGGGCTGCTGTCGACAGTGATCTGGCCGCCCAGCAAATGCGCCAGGTCGCGAGAAATCGACAAACCAAGGCCGGTGCCGCCATAACGCCGGTTGCTGGTGCCATCGACCTGGTGGAAGGCACCGAAAATAGCCTGCTGCTGGTCGACAGCAATGCCAATGCCGGTATCGCGCACGGCAAACACGATGCCGGTACCGGGCTGATAACCGATGTTCAGGCTGACCTGACCACGCTCGGTGAACTTGATGGCGTTGGACAGCAGGTTCTTGAGGATCTGCTCCAGGCGCTGACGGTCGGTGAACAGGGTGGCCGGCACCTGCGCCTCGGCCGTGACTTCGAAGGCCAGGCCCTTGTGCCCGGCCAACGGCTCGAACATGCCGCGCAGGCCTTCGACCAGGCGGTCCAGCTGGGTAGTCTCTGGCCGCACTTCGAGCTTGCCGGCCTCGACCTTGGCAATGTCGAGAATATCGTTGATCAGGTTGAGCAGGTCGTTGCCGGCCGAATAGATGGACTCGGCGAACTTCACCTGCTCGCCGCTGAGGTTACCTTCAGCGTTCTCCGCCAGCAGCTTGGCCAGGATCAGCGAACTGTTGAGCGGCGTACGCAGTTCGTGGGACATGTTGGCAAGGAACTCGGACTTGTACTTGCTCGAACGCTGCAACTCGTCGGCACGCGCCTGCAGTTCTTCCTGGGCCTGGACCAGTTCGTCGTTCTTGCGGTCCAGCGCATCGGTGCGCTCGGACAACTGCTCGTTGGTCTGCTCCAGTTCCGCTTGCTGGGTTTCCAGGTGGGCCTGGGACTCCTTGAGCACGCGGGATTGTTCTTCCAGTTCTTCGTTGGCGGTTTTCAGCTCTTCCTGCTGCACTTGCAGCTCTTCGTTCAACTGCTGGGTTTCGGCCAGCACTTCCTGCAGGCGCTGGCGGTAGCGGGCGCTTTCGATGGAAATGCCAAGGTTGCCCTCGACCCGCTGCAGCAGTTCATCGTCGCGCACCTGCAATGGGCGCAGGAAGCCCAGCTCCAGCACGCCATTGATCTGCCCGCCATCGTTGGCCGGCATCAGCAAGGCACTGCGCGGCAGCCCCTTGCCCAGGCCGGAGCTTAGGTGGAAATAGTTTTCAGGCAGGTCTTCAAGGCGCAGCAGCCGCCCCTCACGCACCGCCTGGGCCAGCAGGCCCTCATGGTCACCCAGTACCTGCTCGCGGGCCTGTTCTTCGGCATCCAGGCCATAGCTGGCCACACGTACCAGCCGGCCATGCTCGTCTCGCACGTAAAGCGCACCCACCACGCTGCCCAGGTAACCGGCAAAAAAACGCAGGATGTTGTCACCGAGCATGGGCAGGGTCAGTTGCCCCAGCACCTGTTCGGCCAGCTGGGTTTGGCCGTTGCGCAACCAGGCCTGGTGTTCCAGGCGCTCAGCCGCACGCTGCTGGGCCTTGAGGTTGTCATCGTAAGAGCCAGACAACGCCAGCAGGTCTCGCCGGCCCAGGTAGGCCAGCAAGGCGCTGAGGCCTACGATCAGCAGCACGAACACCGAGATGGCCGTGACGGTAACGCTGCTGACCTTTTCGTTGCGGGCCAGGCGCAGTTGCTGTTCGGTACCGATCAGGCCATCGAATTCCTTGCGGATCTCGTCGGTCAGGCGCTTGCCACGGCCGTTGCCAATCAGCGCCTGGTAGTCGCCCTGGTTGCGGCGCAAGGCGATCATTTCGCTGCCGAAGGTGTTCCAGGCTTGTTGCAAGGCGATCAGGCGGTCGATGCGATCGACTTGCTGCGGGTTGTCCTCGACCATACCGCGCAGGCTCTGCAGGCTGCTGAAAATACGCGGTTTGGCCACCTCGTAAGGGTCGAGGAAGCGCTCATCGCCGGTTAGCAGGAAGCCGCGCATGCCGGTTTCCATGTCGATCGACAGCTTGACCGTTTCGTTGGCATTACCGATCACCCGGTCGGTGTGCTCGACCCATTGCATGGCCGAGAGCAGGTAGTTGATCACCGCGACAAAGGCGACGGCGCCCAGCAGGCCCACACCCAGGGGAAGGCCGACGTTGCGGCTCAACAGCTTGCGAAAGCTTCGCTGGTCCATCGAGGCTGCTTGAATCATGTGAAAACGCCCGAGCAAGAAAAGTCCATGGAAAAGAGTGGCGGATCATGCGTTGTTGTTATCTGCCACTGCGCCGTCCTGATAAGCGAGTCTAACCAGCTTTACCGGGTCTGGCAGGGCATTTAGCCAGTATTTGAAGGTTGCGTTCAGGAATCGTTCCATCTATTTGCATGGATCGGTATCCTCGGGAACTTCTGCTGCCGCGCGGTGCACAGATTAAAGACACTCATTTGTACAGGATCCGAACCATGCACCTTCTGGTAGTCGAAGACGACGACATCGTACGTATGCTGATGGTCGAAGTGCTCGACGAGCTGGGCTACACCGTCCTTGAAGCAGAGGACGCCGCAGCCGCCCTGCGAGTACTCGAAGACCCGAGCCTGGCGCTGGCGCTGATGATGACCGACGTGGGGTTACCGGACATGCGCGGCGAAGTGCTGGCGGGCAAGGCGCGCGAACTGCGCCCGTTGTTGCCGGTGCTGTTTGCCAGTGGCTATGCCGACAGCATCAGCGTGCCCGAGGGCATGCACCTGATTGGCAAGCCGTTCAGTATCGATCAGCTGCGGGACAAGGTGGTGGCCATTCTGGGCCAGGCTTGAAGCTTGTGCTGCCTGTGCCCGCCAAGAGGCCGGCACAGGCAGCACAGCTCAAAGCTCCCTGCGCAAAAGGTAGGTATCCATGATCCACCCCTTGCGCCGCCGCGCTTGCTCACGCACCTCCAGAACGTGCGCCTTCACCGCCTGTAAAGGCCCGGCAATCAGCACTTCATCTGCAGTCCCCAGGTACGCGCCCCAGTAAATCATCAGCCCCGGGTCGTCCAGTTGAGCAAACGCGCACTGCCCGTCGAGCATCACCACCACGTTATCGATCTGCCCTTGCGCAGCCAGGCGGCGCCCCGGCAGCACGGTCAGCGGCTCGCCAACACGGTTGAGCGGCACCTGGTGGCGCGCTGCCAGCGCCTGCACGCTGCTGATGCCAGGGATAACCTCCAGGCATAGCGACACGCCGCGTTCGCGGACCAGGCCCAGAATGCGCAAGGTGCTGTCATACAGGGTGGGGTCGCCCCACAGCAGAAAGGCGCCGGTTTCCCCGTCACCCAATTCCTGCTCGATCAATTGGGCATAGAGTGCAGCACGCTGGCGGTGCCAGTCCTGCACCGCGCCCTGGTAATCATCCGCCTGCGCATCGCGCAGAGGGTCGGCCACCTGCACCAGGCGATAGCCCCCCTCAGGGCGGTAGCGCTGCAGGATGGCCTTGCGCAAGCGCACCAGGTCATCCTTGTCGCGGCCCTTGTCGAGCACGAAGAACACACAGGCGCTGCGCAACGCATCAACGGCCTCATACGTCACCTGGCGCGGGTCCCCCGCGCCGATGCCGATCAACAACAGGTGTTTCATTGCCCTGCCCTTTGCCGGAGCCAGCAGCCATTGTCAGGCGGTTGCCGGTATTTGGCAAAGCGACCGCTCAGAAGATCGAGAAGTTGTAGCTGACAATGACCCGCGTCTCATCCATGTCACGCGCCCACTGCTCATAGTTGCTGCGGTAAGTGGAATTACGCAGGCGCACGCTGACATCCTTGAACGTGCCACTCTGCACCTGATACTTCAGCTCGGTGTCGCGCTCCCACTCTTTACCTTCGGCATTACTGCCCGGCACCTTGATATTGTCACCGTTGATATAGCGGGTGAGGAAGGTGAGGCCGGGTACCCCCAAGGCCTTGAAGTCATAGTCGTAACGCACTTGCCAGGAGCGCTCCTGGGCGGCGGCAAAGTCGTTAACCTGGGCGTAGTTGACCAGGTACGGGTTGCTGCCATCCAGGTACGGCATGGCGCTGTCACCATACATGCGCTGCCAGCCGGCGCTGACCTTGTGGCCACCCAGGCTGTAGCCGAGCATGCCGCTGAAGGCGCGGTGGTCGATAGCTCCAGCACGGGCATTGCCAATGTCGTCACTCTTGATCACGCGCAAGTCTGCCGACAGGCTACCCACCGCCAACGGCTGGCTGGCCACGAGGCCGAGAAAGTGCTGGCGATAGATGCTCTCGAGCTTGGCCACCTGGTACTGAGCACTGAAGCGCTCGTTGAAACGGTAATCGACACCGGCCAGGTCGAAGTGGTCGGCCTCGATATTGCAGGCATAACGCTTGTTCTTGCAATGCACGCGAATGTCCTGGCGGTCGGTGGAGTCCCGTGCGGTGTACTTGTCCAGGCGCGCCAGGGTGAACTTCAGGTCGCGGTATTCTTCAGAAGTGAGCATGGCGCCATGGAACATGGTCGGCAGCAGGCGGCCGTCGTTGTACTTGAGCAACGGCACATCCGGCATCATCGAACCGTACTTGAGCACAGTGTTGGACACCTTGACCTTGGCCGCCAGGCCCAACTTTGCGTACTGGTCGGCGGAGTGGCGTGGGTCATGCCCCGAAGACGGCAGTAAACCACTGTTACTGTCGGCGGGGCTGGAGTCCAGTTTGAAACCGAACATACCCAGTGCGTCCACACCAAAACCTACCGGGCCCTGGGTATATCCCGACTGCACATTGAGGATGAAACCTTGCGCCCACTCTTCGCGCTTGGACGCCCCTTGGCTGGAACTGCTGTGGCCGTCACGGAAATCCCGGTTGAAATAGACATTGCGCGCTTCGACCTTGGCACTGCTGTCTTCAAGAAAACCGGCGGCCTGGGCATTGACGCCGGCACACAACAGGAACAGGCCGGCAACACGGCGCCCGGGGGCGAGGGGTAAAGGGGAAAACATGCGAGGAAACATCCAGAGTCAAGGCGAGTAAACAACCGGTGGCACGCGTTGGCCACGGTACTGCGACAAGGCCGAACAATAGCCGACCATCATCTGAAATTATCCCGCAACGGCTCTGGCATGGGCCATTGGACCATGGTCTAAGCGCGGCACAGGCCCCCACCGGAAAACCGGAGAAATACCGCACGCAAAACTAGGAAAGTTCCCGCCTTACTTATAAATAGTTAGCAGTTTACCCAGTACCGATGAATGACTACACTCGTTATCAGCGAACAGCAAACCCCACCTGCGTGGCCGGCGTTTTACTCTTCTTCAATGTTCGTTACGCCCTGCCACGACCGACGTACAGGAGTGATTACAGTGTCCAGACTTGCAGAGTTTCGTGCTGCCGAAAAAGCGCTCCAGGAACAGATGGCGCAACTGGAAGCGTTGAAAAAGGATGCCGGCCTCAAACGCGAAATCGAATTCGAGCAGAAACTAGTCGGCCTGATGAAAAGCTATGACAAGAGCCTGCGCGACATCATCGCCATCCTCGACCCCAAGGCTGTGACCCGCGTTTCCAGCGCGGCACCGAAGCAGCAGCGCCGCCCGCGCGTGGTCAAGGTGTACCAGAACCCGCACACCGGCGAGCGCATCGAGACCAAAGGCGGCAACCACCGCGGGCTCAAGGCCTGGAAAGAGCAGTACGGCGCCGCCACGGTGGAAAGCTGGGTACGCTGATGAAACATCAACACCCACTTCACACTTTTTTCACAACGGCTGGCTCAGTATCGAGACAGCTAAAGGACTAGCGACCCCATCACGCGCCCGCACATGCGGGCCTCTAATTCCAGCGCCCTGCCTTGTGCAGGGCGCTTTCATTTGCGCAATCGGCACACTGCCGTATCATGGCCAGCCTGTCTGTTTTGCCGGTGCCCTGCGCCCGGCCCTGTCTCAGGAGTTCCTATGAGCCTGCACGATCTGCAAACCTTGCCTGGCGTTACTGCACAACCTGACGCCGCCACTGCCCAGTTCGTCTTCAACCACACCATGCTGCGGGTCAAGGACATCGAGAAGTCGCTGGACTTCTACACCCGCGTGCTGGGTTTCCGCGTGGTAGACAAGCGTGACTTCCCCGAAGCCGCTTTCAGCCTGTACTTCCTGGCCCTGGTCGACCCGGCGCAGATCCCTGCCGATGACGCTGCTCGTCATCAGTGGATGAAGTCGATCCCTGGCGTGCTGGAGCTGACCCACAACCACGGCACCGAAAACGATGCCGAATTCGCCTACCACAACGGCAACACCGACCCGCGCGGCTTCGGCCACATCTGCATTTCGGTACCGGACGTGCGTGAGGCCTGTGCACGCTTCGAAGCACTGGAAGTACCTTTCCAGAAACGCCTGCAGGACGGGCGCATGAACCACCTGGCGTTCGTCAAGGACCCTGACGGTTACTGGGTCGAAGTGATCCAGCCGACCGAACTGAAAGGCTAAGCGTTCGTCGCAGCGCACTCGTCGGGCCGGGAACTCCCGGCCCCTCGCTGTGGTATATGAAGGTAACTGCTTCACATGCCACAGCGAGGTAAGGACGATGCAATCTCTTCACTGTGAATACCGCGAGCACACCATCACCGCCAGTGTGATGCCCCACCCCGACTCCCCCCTGCCCTATGCCGCCGGCTGCCTGATCACCGCACCTGACGGGCACACCAGCAGGCGCATGGCGATGCCGATGCATTTCTTCTCCGACCTTGAGAACGCACAACATGTGTCGCTGGCCCATGGCCGGGCACTGGTGGACCAGCAGCTGGATGACGGGCACAAGGTGTTCTGATCCTGTTATTACCCTGGTCCGGCCTCTTCGCGGCGGTTCGAACCCCTGAAGCGGCCAGACCAGGCGTAATCAGATAGCCCGGGCGTACGCCACCGCTGCATCCACCTGCGCCCGCGTCGGCCTTACCCCGGTATACAGCACGAACTGTTCCAGCGCCTGCAACGCAATCACCTCAAGCCCGGTGATCACTGGCTTGCCCAACGCCTGCGCCCGGCGAATCAACGGTGTCTGCGCCGGCATCGCCACTACATCGAAGACCCGCTCTGCCGCCGCAATGGCATTCTCGGAAAACGCCAGCTGCTCGGCGTCCCGCCCGCCCGCCATGCCGATCGGCGTCACGTTTACCAGCATTGGCGGGCAGACATCCTCCAGTTCGGCCACCCAGCGATACCCGCAGGCATCCGCCAACTGCCGCCCGGCCTGCTCGTTACGGGCAACGATGATGCCTTCGGCAAACCCGGCATCGCGCAGGGCACTGGCCACAGCCTTGGCCATGCCACCACTGCCACGCAGGGCAAAGGCTGTACCCGGGTCGACCTGGTGCTGTGCCAGCAACTGGCGCACGGCCAGATAGTCGGTGTTGTAGGCTTTCAGGTGGCCATTGTTGTTGACCAGAGTATTGATCGAATCGATGGCCGCCGCCGACGGGTCGATTTCATCGACCAGGGCCATGCAGGCCTCTTTGTACGGCATCGACACCCCACAACCGCGAATACCCAGGGCACGTATGCCTGCCACCGCCGCCGGCAGGTCATCGGTGCGCATGGCCTTGTAGTAGAAGTCCAGACCCAGCTGCTGGTACAGGTGGTTGTGAAAGCGCACGCCGAATGTGCCAGGGCGGCCCGCCAGGGAGATGCACAGCACGGTATCCCTGCTGGGAGTTGTCGACATAACCTGCTCCTTTGTCATGACTGAAACGTTTATGCAGCGTAACAGAGGCAACCGCTGGTCGTCCCTTACACAACCTTTACCGTTTCCCTGTGCTCAGTTGACAGAGGCTGGAGTCATAGTAGTAACACCCCGCATCGGGGTTTACCTGTGAGGTTGTCCATGAGCCGTCTCATTCCCGGAATCGCCCTGCTGGTCGGTGCCTTGGTCATCAGCGGGCCTGCTGCCGCCCACGGTTATGGCGGCCATGGTGGCGGTTGGTATGGCCCGGGCCCGCTACTGGGTGCGGCCGTGGTTGGCGCCGTGGTCGGTGCGACGGTTTATGGCGGGCATGACCGTACCGTGTACGTCGAGCGCCAGCCGGTCTACTACCCGCCGCAGCCGGTGTACGTGCAACCGCCACCCCAGCCAGTGTACTACCAGCCTTACTATGCGCCGGCCCCGCCACCGCCGGGCTACCGCGCCTACTACGGGCCGCCGCCGGTGTACTACGGCCCGCCGCGCTGGTAAGGGTTGATAGAACTAATGACCACTATCGACACAGTTGATTTCAAACCGTTCCGGCCGCTGCGTATCGTAGAGCCATGTTTTACAGGAGGTCCCCATGGCCACTATCCAGATCATGTCAGTTGTCGGCAGCGCCGTCCCCGTCTCATTGCGTGAGCAAGGCCTGCTGGCGTGCTGGTACCTGGTGCGCAACGGCGAAGCCGTCAGCGGCCCGATGCCTACCCTTGCCTCGGCCCAGGCCCTGGCTGAACAGCTACAACCAGGCACGATGGTTGCCTGACCCGAATTTGTTGTGCGTTGCTCCCTACGCCCTTATGGCCCGCCGAACTGGCGGGCTTTTTTTTTGCCATGGCGCCTTGTGTAAATCGAAGCCCGCCCTTGCCGGCGGGCTTTTGCCGGCACTCAGAACGGCGCAACCTCCTCGACCGGCTCCTCGCTGCCCTGTTCGACGATAAAGTCATCGCGCTGCTGCACGCTGCTGCGCTCCCAGCGAACCATCACGCTCTCGTCATTATTGGAAGTCAGGCCCAGTTCGGGCGTATCCGACAACAGGCCCATCACCTCCTCCCATTCCACATCTCCGTTGGTATCCAGGCGATGCACCAGGACCCAACGCTGAGCCTGCACAAGCGGGTGGTTGATCATCGACGACACCCGCAGGCCAAGCCGCTCTATTTCGGTCCTTTCCTGGCGCTGCGGGGCTGCTGACTTCATGTGCATGGACATATTCCCTTCCTGACAACTGTATATTCGCACAGTGCCCTCGAAAAACTCTCACCGTCAAAGCCAACGTAAAGCCCCCACTGCTGAAAAATTTCGCTCTCAGGTAAACGTCCATCGCGCAAAATTTGTTTCGCCACAAGCTATTGATGATGATTCACGGGGCGTCGCGGCTGTTCGAGTTTCATGACTGCAGGCATGACACGGCACGCCATTGAATAGTCCCGATGAGTCATATTGTTGCCTATCCCTCCTCGGACTAATAATTAGCTATCGGCCTGGGGAGGCGCAAAACATGCAAGCCAGATTCGTTATCGTTCCTGCCGTGCCAGTGGAAGGCGAGTCCTTCCGCATCGGCAACCGCTTCTTCGCTGCCACCACTTCGGGCGACTTCGACATCTACGACAACCAGGAGAAGCAACGGCTCAAGCGCGGCTTCGTCAACAAGTCGCAAGCTGCCATTGCATGCGACCTGATGAACGCCGAATCACGCAATCCTGAGGCGCTTTTCCCTATCCTGCGGACAAACCTGTCCCCCGCCGGCCATGGTGAATGATGGCAAGGTGACACCCGTTTGATATCCTCCGGCTTCACGAAGGAGGATTCAAACAATGGCACGCAAGGGAAAAACACTGAGCAGAACGCTGAGGAAAGAATTCGCGGGTGGTGTGGCGCTACCCAAAAGCCTGTTCTTTCTGGACGATGTGAAATACACAGCCGTCGCTGAAGTGCTACTCGAAGGGAAGGACAAGCCTAAAACATTGGTTGAATTCACTCCCGCTCAATTGAAAGCGCTCATGGAGAAAAAAATCTACCACTTCGGTGGAGGCATCCACGCGAATCTGAACAAGAAAGGCAGCTACGGGATTTACAAGAAGCCGCCAAAACCCAAGCCGCCATCGGAGCAGATGGCCGAAGCGAATCGGGTGATCCTGGAGCAGAAGCAAACGATCGAGGCGCTGAACGAAAGTGAAGAGCGGGCCCAGCGCTCGATCAGGTCAAAAACCCATCAGGTACGCCAGAGCGAGCAGCGGGTATCTGACCTGGAGCGGGACCTGGCTGAAAGCCGCAAGATCTACCAATCGGCACTTGATGAAAATAGAAAACTCAAGGCACGAATTGATCAGTTGCTGGGCAAAGAAGGCCGGATGACGACGTCGACCGATAAACAAGTCAACTCAATGGATCCGAGCCCTTATAAGCGTCGACTGCCAGGCAGCCATGGATGAGCCAGCGGGCCAGCTATTGAGCTGCTCACACCGCGCCGCTGATTTGATGCAGGATACCTTCATGCGCCTGTTGCTCAGCAAAGAGGCGTTGGAAGTCCGACAGCCTCGGCCGTTTCTGGCGAAAGTGGCACGCAGTGTCCTGCAAACCACTACCGCCGCACACGTCTGGAAAAAGCCTATCTGGATGCGATTCAGACGGAAGACGAAAACGTGCTGCCGGATCTGGCGACCCAATTGATTATTTTCGAGACGCTGGTTCGACTCGACGAAGCACTCTGTAAGTTGGATGTCGCCGTCAAAAAGGCATTCCTCTGGTCGCAACTGGATGGGCTCAGCCATGGGGAAATTGCCGAGCGGCTGGGTATTTCAATCGCTACCGTCAAACGCCACATCATCAAGGCAGGTGCGCAGTGCATGCTGGTGACGGAAGCGCTGGAATGAAGATCACCGAAAACGCCTTTACCCGAGAACCCGCGCCATCACCGAAAATGTGTGAAGAAGCGATGGCGTGGTGGCTCGATATGCAGGAAGCTAATTTTGATTCACCCGCACAGGCCGCCCTCATGGCATGGCGTAGTGAACACCCCTTGCATGAGCTGGCCTGGGAACGGGCCTTGGCCCTGGCTGCGCAACTAGACTCATTGCGCACCCAGGGCGATCCAAAGCTTGCCCGACAGGCCCTGTTGCTTTCTTCTCAGGAAGGGTTGAGCAGACGACGGGCCATCAAGGGCCTGGCCTTGCTGCTGACTACAAGCGCGGGTGCATGGTTGACCGGAGGCAGCGAAGTGGTTTCGCGCTTGAGCGCCGATTACGTTACGGGCGTTGGAGAGCAGCGACGCGTCGCGCTGAACGCCAATCTGTCGCTTGATCTCAACACCCGCAGCGCAATAAATGTTCGCCATACAGATCATCGCTGGCACCTTCGATTACTCAGCGGCGAGATCCTGGTCGACACGGTTTTGAACCAGCCACTCTCCATCGAAGCCCATCAGATTCGCGCGCAGGCGTCCTCGGCACGCTTCACGGTACGCCAATTTGACAATGGCTCGACTCAGTTGGCGGTCTATCGTGGCTCACTTCAGGTAAACCCGGCAAAAGCGAGCACGTGGACTACCTTACAGGCCGGGCAACTGGCTCGTTTCGGGCCGCTCGGGCTGCTCGATCAGGATGCAGTGCAAGCAAACGCTCCGGCCTGGGCAGAAGGCATGATAGTCGCCAACGGCCAACCGCTTGAGGCTTTCCTGGATGAACTGGGTCGGTATCGTCATGGGCATCTCGGTTGCGACCCCGCCCTACCTGACCGGCCCGTTCGGTCTGTTGGGCCGCGAGCACGAATTGATCGCCGGCGTGACCTTGTCCAACTACTACGAGAACGTGCCAAGCTACGGCGGCTGGAAATACGACTACTCCGGCTCCCCGGCTGGCGCGATCGATAACCTGTTGAACTGGAACGGCGGCTCGGTCAAACCGGAATTCGACGTCACTGGCAAATCCACTGCCGACGAAACTCAATACGCCGCTTATCTCGCCACGCGCCTGCACGCCACCGACGACCTCAGTGTCTTGCTGGGTAGCCGCGTGATCGATTGGCATCGTGACATTGAGGATAAACCCTACAACGCCGAGCAAACCAAGACCAAGGAGTCGGAAACCGGCGTCTACATCCCGTATGCTGGCGTGGTGTATGACGTCAACGATACGTGGTCGCTGTATGCCAGTTATACGAAAATCTTTAACCCACAGTCATCCTGGGTTCGCGACATCGACAACAAACCACTGGATCCGATGGAGGGCACCGGGTATGAAGTCGGCGTCAAGGGAAGCCACTTCGACGGCAAGCTGAACTCCAGCGTCGCGCTGTTCAAGATCGAGCAGGACAACCTGGCGATCTGGATCGATACTCCAGGCGGTTGCGGTCAGCACCGATGCTGACGACCAGCGTATCGTTACCACCCTGCCTCGCCACAGTCTCAAGACCTTCACCAGCTATCGCCTGCCGGGGATTCTGGACAAGCTCACCCTTGGCGGCGGTGTGAACTGGCAGAGCAAAACCGGTGCCGACCTGCACACCTTCACTCAGGGTAGCTATGCCGTCACCAACCTCCTGGCTCGCTACGACTTCAACCAGCATCTGAGTGCGTCAGTCAATCTGAACAACGTGTTCGACCGTGAATACCTCAGCTATGCCGGCGACCACGGTATGTACGGGGCTCCAAGAAACATCATGACGGGTTTCAAGTGCAACTTCTGACGCTCGCGCGCTTCGTGCTGAACCGGAGCCATCGGTTTCAATCCAGTATTGACGCCCGCAAATCCAAGGGCAATCGGCACTACTGGGAATCGATGGCTCGGGAGAGCGCGTCTGTGGCGCTCGACTCGTGGTTTCCCGGGGTTTGAGCCAGACAGAGGGGCGATTAGCTGCCATTCACCAAGGGCCGGAACCTGCCAGGAGCGAACATCCTTTAACGGATTACTGCGAGCCTCATCGGCCTCCGGCCAGACAGCCATGGCTCAGGTGCGATCAGATGATGTCGCTTTCACTACCAAGCACTCTTTCATGCAATCTGCGCGCAACCAGCCCTTGTTCTGTTAAGCCTGTGGCGAACCCAATGCAGCAACAACTTCGTCTGTGAAGTGCCTGAGCTTTGCGCAGGGGCGACGGTGGAGGGGGTAGATTAGATTGACGGGATACGTGGAGCCTTCGAAATCCTCGAAGAGTACGACCAGCTCCCCCCGTTGCACATAGGGCATCAGTACATCCTCGACACACAGCGTGATGCCAAAATCCGACAATGCGGCGTTCACCTTGGCCAAGGTGTTATTGACTTTCAGTCGACTCGCAATGGGGATCGTGAACGTCTGCATGTTTTTGGTGAATCGCCAGATTGTTGCACGTCTTTACCCAGGCCCATTTGAGGCTCTTCCCCGGCACCTACACCTTTCTCGAGTTTCTCCTGCCGCCGGCGTGCGGCATAGGCCACCTGCCTATCGCCAACGGGCCGTGGCAAGCCGTCAAAGGCTTCATCTCAAAACTGGTATCCAATAGATTTTCTACTGCTATCAAGAAGACTTCCTGTCTACCTGAGAATGACCGATCGACGCTAATCTCATTGCACAAATAGCCCTATCCACACTTCACTCAGGAGGATGTATGTCAGTAGAAAAAGTAGCAATCGTCACGGCCGGTGGTAGCGGTATGGGAGCGGCAGCTGCACGCAGATTGGCTGCCGACGGCTTCAAGGTCGGTATTCTTTCTTCCTCTGGCAAAGGGGAGGCCCTGGCGCAAGAGCTCGGCGGTATTGGCGTAACCGGCAGTAACCAGTCAAACGATGACCTGCAGCGCCTAGTCGACGCCGTCATTCAGAACTGGGGCCGTATCGATGTGTTGGTCAACAGCGCCGGCCATGGCCCGCGGGCACCGATCCTCGAGATCAGCGACGAAGACTGGCACCAGGGGATGGAGACTTACCTGCTCAACGTCATTCGCCCTACGCGACTGGTGACACCGTACATGCAGCGCCAGAACGGCGGCGCAATCATCAACATTTCTACTGCATGGGTGTTCGAACCAAGCGAACTCTTCCCGACCTCGGCGGTTTTCCGTGCTGGCCTGGCGTCGTTCAGCAAGATCTTTGCTGACAAGTACGCCGCTAACAACATTCGCATCAATAACGTGTTGCCGGGCTGGATCGACAGTCTTCCTGCTACCGAACAACGTCGGGAAGGTGTGCCGCTCAAACGCTATGGCACCAGTGAAGAAATTGCCTCCACCATTGCCTTCCTGGCGAGCGACGGGGCTGCCTACATTACCGGCCAGAACATCAAGGTCGACGGCGGCGTTACCCGCAGCGTCTGAGTATCTCCGGGCCGCACTCGGAACGCGGCCCTTTCTCATCTAGGCGATTGCCATGCTTGATCTGATATTGGCCAAGGTCTGGTCGGATTTATCCATACCAGTTGGCAGTACTCCAAATCCATTTCGCTTGATGCAACTGGCCACCGTCAATATTGAAGGGCAACCCAAGGTAAGCACGGTTGTCTTGCGCCATGCCGATGAGTCGACGAGATCGATCATCTTTTATGCGGACAAGCGGTCAGCGAAGCTCGCAGAGATACGTGGCGAACCCAGAGTCGGTATGACCTCCGTCGATCCGACTGGCACGCTGCAGCTTCGGATCGAAGGCCTGGCTGAACCTGTGTCGGATGTTGCGCGCCTTGCCCAGCACTGGGAGCAGGCACGAGGCAGCACTAAGGCCCTCTTTCGCCATGGGCGCCTGCCAGGCGAGGCGATTTCTTCACCTTCCGCAGCCTATGAAACGCACACGGAGGGTTTTGAAAATTTCGCATTGGTGGCTGTCCACTTGAGAAAAATCGAATGGCTGGACCTTTCCCAGGATATCCACCATCGGGCCCGCTTCATTTTGCAAGACGAGCATTGGCAGGCGGGCTGGATCGCCCCATAAGACAGGATCAAATTTGATGAGCAGAATCGCTATCCACAGTGATCTGGCGCCGAAAGCTATCGGCCCGTATTCGCAGGCCGTGCGCATGGGTGAACTGGTTTTCCTGACCGGGCAAATCGCGCTTCACCCCCAAAAGATGGAGTTGCCGCAAGGGATCGAAGCCCAAACCATTCAGGTGCTCGAGAACCTCCAGGCCGTCGCACACGCCGCAGGCGGTAGTTTTGTTGACGTAGGAAAACTCACTATCTACCTCACGGAACTCTCGCACTTTGGTGTCGTGAACGAAATCATGAGCCGTTACTTTGCAGCGCCGTACCCGGCACGCGCTACGGTCGGCGTGTCGGCGCTCGCGTTAAATGCCTTGGTTGCCATAGACGCCACCCTGGTACTTCCTCGGATGGCCGAATAATCCAAGCGTTTCCTCTTTACCATAAAACTCATTCAGCACCGGGCAGAGGTCTCGTCCTCTGCCCGCGTGGCTCACTCTCGATAGTGGCAGGGCAAATAGATGGCCAAGGCAGCTGATCTCGTTGTGCAATGTTTGGAAAGCGAAGGCGTCGAGTATGTGTTCGGCATCCCCGGCGAGGAAAATCTCGATCTGCTCGAATCCCTGCGTAAATCCAGGATCAAGTTGGTACTGACCCGTCACGAGCAATCCGCAGGTTTCATGGCAGCTACCTATGGTCGCCTGACCGGCAAGACCGGTGTCAGCCTGTCGACCCTCGGCCCTGGCGCCACCAACCTGGTGACCGCCAGCGCCTACGCCTACCTGGGCGGCATGCCGATGATGATGATCACCGGCCAGAAGCCGATCAAGAAGTCCAAGCAGGGCCGCTTCCAGATCATCGACGTGTGCGGCATGATGGACCCCATC
>JAAIGF010158646.1_pt1 | contig 64265 bp, 63 predicted proteins | sample 6487441 | NCBI WGS metagenome assembly JAAIGF01 (sample SAMN13974129, study PRJNA590717) | phyllosphere metagenome | biome: pepper field; feature: multiple bacterial spot infested pepper fields; material: pepper leaves; isolation source: leaves from pepper fields | host: Capsicum annuum ...
AGCTCCCTACCAGCGATAAATATAGGTCTGGAAAGGGTAAAAAGTACGATATATCGACTTGCAGCCTAATATTGGAAACAAAAAATGTATGGAAGCTAAAAAAACTGTAAAACAGAAGAAGGTGCCTTTTTAGACACCTTCTTTGTTTTTTTGTTAAAATAAGCCGAACATTTCAGCTTCAATCTTACTGATGATCTGCCCGAGATCTTCCGGATTGTTTGCAAAGTCTAAATTGTCTTTATCCAGGATCAGCAATTTTCCTTCCTTATAGTTTCCTATCCATTTTTCATACTTTTCATTCAGTTTGGAAAGGTAGTCCAAGCGAATTGCCGATTCATAATCGCGCCCTCTTTTTTGTATATTATTGACTAATGTAGGCACCGACGCGCGCAAATAGATCAATAAGTCTGGCGGCTTGATGTAATTGACAATACTTTGGAAAATATTGCTGTAATTTTCAAAATCACGTGCGCTCATTAAGCCCATGTCATACAGATTCTCCGCAAAAATATAAGCATCTTCATAAATCGTCCGGTCCTGGATCATATTAATACCACGGTTTTGCAGGTCGACAATATGTCTGAAGCGGCTGTTGAGGAAGAAAATCTGCAGATTGAAGGCCCAACGTTTCATATCGCCATAAAAATCCTCCAGATAAGGGTTGTTTTCAACCGCTTCAAATTGAGGCTCAAAGTTTAAGTGGCGAGACAGTTTTTCCGTTAAAGTCGTTTTTCCAGCGCCTATATTTCCTACGATGGCTAAATGCATGTTCTTAAATTAAAAAGTTAAAATGACAAGCGTGATGTACCTAAAATAATTTTTTGATTCCGATGATCTCCCGAACTTCCCGAATCGTCTTTCTTGCGCTCTCGCTGGCTTTTTCGGCACCCAAACGAACTACTTTTTGCAGATAAGCATCGTCCGCCGAAATCGCTTCGATACGCGAGCGAACTGGTTCTGTCGCTAGAATCATATCCTCTGCTAGTTGTTTCTTAAAATCGCCGTAACGGATGGCACAATTGTTATACAAATTGTCGAAATGTGCCAAGGTATCGTCACTCGAAACGACTTTCATTAAGTCGAAAAGGTTTTGGATAGCCTCTGGCTTCGGCTGGTTCATTTCCGTCGGGCCTGCATCGGATACGGCCCGCATCACTTTCTTGCGAATTACTTCCGGCGAATCACTGAGGTATACACAGCTGGCCTCACCATTGGATTTTCCCATTTTTCCATTGCCGTCGAGCCCCGGAATTTTGACCAGCTTATCACTATAAGAGAAAGCAAATGCCTCTTTGAAATAATCCACGTCGTAAAGTCGGTTAAAACGGTTGCCGAACGTACGCGTCATTTCTAAATGTTGCTCTTGATCTTTGCCTACCGGTACTTTTGTACCGTGGTGAATCAGGATATCGCAGGCCATCAAAACTGGGTAAGTTAACAATCCGGCATTGACATTATCTGGATTGGCACGCACTTTATCTTTAAAAGCCGTGGCACGCTCCAGCTCGCCCAAGTAGGCGTTCATATTCATGTATAGATACAGCTCGGCTACTTCCGGAACATCCGATTGCACATATATTGTGGATTTTTCAGGATCAATACCCGCAGCTAAATATTCGACAACCACTTCGCGCACGGTGCGGCTGAGGTCGCCCGGTGTGGGGTGGGTGGTCAACGAATGTAAATCTGCAATAAAAAAGAAGCAGTTGTACTCGTCTTGCATTTTTACAAAATTGCTCAACGCCCCGTAATAGTTGCCTAAATGTAATTTTCCGGTACTTCGTATACCGCTAACAACAGTTTCTTTCATGTCGCGAATTTACGTAATAATTGGTAAATACAGGCAACGGGCGGCTATTAGTTTACGAAATGTGCCTTCAACTTAGTCTTGGCCATTCGCTCCATTTGTTTGCTGATTTTACCGTGTTTATTTATAGTTTCTTCGCCTCGTTCCAGTAGCTATCCATTTCTGCTAAGGTCATTTCGTTGAGTTGTTGCCCGTTTTCGGCCGCTCGTTTTTCGATGTGTGTAAAGCGCTTTATAAATTTCTTATTCGTTCGTTCCAAAGCATTTTCCGGATTGATGCCCAGGTGTCTCGCATAGTTAATCAACGAAAACAGCAAATCACCAAATTCACCTTCCGCTTTATCCATATCGACAGGCTGCATATCCGCAAGATCAAATTCGTTTTTAAACTCTGCCAGCTCTTCTTCTACTTTTAGCCAAACCTGGCTTTTGTCTTCCCAATCAAAACCCACACCACGCACTTTATCTTGCATGCGATAGGCTTTTACCAGTGCGGGCAAACCTTTGGGCACGCCAGATAATACCGATTTATTGCCTTCTTTAAGCTTGATCGCCTCCCAATTGTTTTTTACGTCTTCTTCATTGTTAACCGTGGTATCACCGTAGATGTGTGGATGGCGCGAAATCAGCTTTTCACAAACCGCATTTAATACATCCACCGTATTAAACAATTTTTGCTCGTCAGCTATTTTAGCATAAAACACTAAGTGCATCATCACGTCGCCCAGTTCTTTTTGTATTTCTGGATAATCTTTTTCCAATATCGCGTCGGTGAGTTCGTACATTTCCTCGATAGTCAAATGACGTAATGAATCCATCGTTTGTTTGCGATCCCAAGGACATGCGATGCGCAGCGTATCGAGAATAGTCAGCAATCTTTCAAAAGCTGTTCCGGGTGTATGTTGTGCAGGCGGGGCGATATGTGCCATATGTTGTGATTTGGTAAGGATATATTTATGCCCAAACTTAACCAATTTTACGTAGTTGTCCAATTACCAGGTTTATCATTTTGACCGCATTTGGCAGGTCTAAGCAGCTTTCTTTACGTCAACTAAAAAAATAGTAAAAACTTAACCTTGCTCTACATTGTTTAGTACATGAACGGATAATCATTTTATCATGGAAACAAAGCATAATTATGAAACGACTGATGTAGCTTTAGCTAAGCTGCACAGCATGGGGTACACAATAGATTTCAATATCGCCTTTGATGAAGTCTTGGTCGATGCCGATCATTATAAGATTGATCATTTGTATCGTTATGAGGGCGCCTCAAACCCCGATGATGAGTCTACGGTATACGGTATATCCAATGAAAAGAACGGCAAAAAAGGCGTTTTTGTAGCGGGTAATCTTTCTTTGATCGAAGGGAAGAAAAGAGATATTATCCTTAACTTAGAAATGGAGTATAGGCATAACAAAAATGAATCTTAATCTGTATATGGTATTGCTGGGCTGCAAGCCAGCTGGGCGTTATACCGAACAACACGATCTTTTCTTTGGTATTGGTGAGAAAATCAATGCGCTAAAATCTGATATGGTCAAGTTTTGGCCTGAAGCCAAGGGTAAGCTACATATTGACGCCTGGCGTCAGGTAAGCGTGGTGGATAACTTTCACGTAGCCGTAGAAGACCGTGCACATGCTGCTGTGGAGAACGATTATAAACTTTTTTTCGTCAATCTTGGCGGTTATCGCGGTCAAGATTTTGAAGAATATCACTATAAGCAATTGGTGGTAGCGCGCGACATGAAGGAAGCGACGAAAAAGGCGAAGACGAGTGCCTTCTTTCAAGAGCATATTTCGCCGCACGTTGATGATAAATATGGCTTGGATGTAGACGATATCTTTACTGTGGAAGACGCCTTGTCGCCTTCAGCGCGTGAAAAATACCGGATCGTTCTTCGTCCGGTGACCGACGAATCGGCGGATGAGGTAAATATTGGATACGTGAAGTTTTCGGAATTATAGGGTAGGCGGGTTCGTCGTACTGCTTGTGCAGAAAAAGATAAAAAACAACGGCGCTGACTGCCTTCGCAATCAGCGCCGTTATTTTTATATGCCCATTTCTTTGATAATAAATTGTGCATTATCTATTTTGTCGGCAATCCACAACACGTAGCGAATGTCCACACCGATAGATCGACTGTAATTTTCATTCCAGGCAAAATCGTTAATCGTGGCATCGTACGATCGGTCAAAATTAACACCGATCAACTCGCCGTTCGCATTCATGATCGGCGAACCTGAATTGCCACCTGTGGTATCCATATTATATAAAATATTGACCGGGACATCATGGAGCTCTTTTTTTGCATAAGCACCAAAATTTTTGGCAAGCCAAGCATTTTTGATGCTTTCTGGATATTCAAATTCTGGTAAGCCGGAGTTGCCCTTCTCTACCAATCCTTTTATCGTAGTAAACGGTTTCATGTAGGTAGCATCAACAGGACTATACCCTTTGATATTGCCGAACGTAAGCCGTAACGTAGAATTGGCATCTGGAATAAAGCTTTTTGCCTGGTATTGTTCTTTTACAGCCACATAATCGCCCATTAATCTATTCAATACACCCTCACGGCGCTTCTGCTCGTCGTTGAAAACTACCAGTTCGCTATCCAGCTCTTTTTGTATGGTCAACAAGTCGTCGCTATAATTTTTGACGGATTGCACATCTCTCAATATCGTATTGTATAGCGTTTCTTTATCGTTCAATTTCGAACGATCGAGCGCCGAGGCAATAACATCTGCTGCATCGCTCTTCTGCTGAAAGTTTTGTTTGCTGAAATAAGCGATTTGGTTTTTTCCTGTAAATTGGTAGGCATCTTCAAACATCCGCTGGGCGATTGCCTTGTCTACCGCCAGGTTATAACTTGCAAAAATACCATCCAAGTGCTTTTTCACCTCTTCTATATTTAATGCAAAAAAATCTTGCTGGGCTTTAACACCGTTCTGTTTGATGATCGCACTTTTGAAATTGTTCATGGCGCTCGCCACGCGTAATAGGGAGGTGCTGCTATACATGTTGTTAAACCAAAGCTCCTTCGGCGCGACTTCAAAAACTGCACGGTAATGTTGATCGATATCGCCCATCAGCGTACCATATTTGGTTTTAAGCTCCGGTTTGTTTGCAATAAATTGAGCCAGCGCTTCATCCTCTTTTTCTTTATCGGCTACAAGATGCAGATTATGCAGACCTTTTAATTTGCCACGATAATTTTTTAGTACGTTAGCATTACGTTTTATGCGTGTGGCCAACGCTAACGCTACGCTGACGTTATCTTGGCCTGCGGTAAGCATCTGCTCATTTTGAAAATCGTAGAGATCCGATGTGTAAGGAAGTAAGAATTTTTCCTGATATTCCATATACTGCGCCGGTCTGTGGCGAAATGTACGGCCCGGATAACCCAGGATAAATACAAAATCATTTTCGTCGACGCCTTGCGGATTCACTTTTAGGTGTTTTTTTGGCTTATAAGGTACATTATCTTGGCTGTATTTCGCTGAAGATCCGTCGGGCGCTACATAGGCACGTAAAAAGGAGAAATCGCCCGTATGCCGTGGCCATACCCAATTGTCCGTTTCGCCGCCAAATTCGCCAATATCTTGGCGCGGGATGTACACCAAACGTACATCTTCAATTGTTTTATAGCGGAATAACACATAACTTTTTCCGATAAACATTTCGGACACTTCAGCCTTAATCGTTGGGTCTTCAGCCTGTGCACGCTGTGCAATTTCTGCTCTTTTCTTATTTATCGTATTGATTCGCGCTGTCGGGTCGGTAATATCTGCTACGGCGCGCAGAATTTCTGCCGAAACATCGCTGTAAGAATCCGTTATTCGAATGGTGAGTCCTTTTGCTTCAATTTCCTGCTCGAGCGCATTGGCCACAAAACCATTTTTTAAATAATTAAATTCAGGCGAACTGGCCAGTTGCACCGCACTAAATGCACAATGATGGTTCGTGATAATTAAGCCGTTTGGCGAGACAAACGAACCTGTGCAACCACTCACTTGCACCAGCGCATCCACCAATCCAACCTGTCCAGGATTATAAATGTCTTTTTCCGCGATTTTTAGTCCGGCTTTCTTTAATCCCGCGCGACTAAGTTCGCTCAGCGGAAACATTCCTTCATCTGGTATGGCGCCAGAGAAGTTAAAGGCGCTCACCCCCAATAGCAGTGCACAAAGTATGCTACTCTTTACTGTTAATTTTTTCATCATGTTCAATTTAGCGTCGGTCAAAGTTAATAAACATTTTCAAGCTCTAAACGTTTTCACCGTATGCCGGCATAAAATGCGTATGTTGAGCCGCTTATGCAACTAACCAATGTGTGCGGGGATAAAGACCGCTGAACTATTCCGTGTATTGACAACAATTTTATTAACCGCAAAGCCATTGAAATGACTAACTTTGCATAGCTAAAATTTATAGCATGACACTTGTTCAATTAGAATATATTATTGCAGTTGACACTTATCGAAGCTTTGTCGCGGCCGCGGAGCACTGTTTTGTTACGCAACCCACGCTGAGTATGCAGATTCAGAAGCTAGAAGAATCTATCGGGGCGAAGCTTTTCGATCGGAGCAGGCAGCCGGTGGTTCCTACGGAGATCGGTGAGAAGATCATCAAGCAAGCGCGCGTCATCTTAAACGAAAGCAAGAAGATTGCCGAGCTGCTCCAAGAAGAAAAAGGAGAGCTCTCCGGCGAACTGAAAGTGGGTGTTATTCCTACTGTCGCTCCCTATCTACTGCCAGATGTGTTGACTACTTTTCTTAAAAAATATCCAAAATTACAGTTGCAGATATGGGAGTATACTACCGAGCGTATTTTGCAGGAGTTGAAAATCGGGCGGCTTGATTGTGGACTTCTGTCCACGCCGTTACAAGAAGCCGGAATAGATGAAACCCCGCTTTATTACGAGACGTTTGTAGCCTATGTGTCTGAAAAAAGTGCGCTTTACCAAAAAAAAATGGTGACCACCGACGAAATTGCGAATGAAAAATTGTGGTTGCTGAATGAAGGACACTGTATGCGTGGACAAGTATTAAATCTTTGCCATTATAAGCATAACCACGGAACGAGTGGTACGTTTGAATATAATACAGGCAGTGTAGAGACGCTGAAGCGTATGGTAGATATCAACGGCGGGCTAACCATATTGCCAGAAATGAGTATCCTGGGATATGATGAAGATCAGCTGGCTCATGTGCGTTATTTTAAAGTTCCGGAGCCGGTGCGCGAAATAAGCATCGTGACGCCGCACAATTTTGTCAAGAAACAGGCGATAAATGCGTTGAAAAATGAAATTTTAGCAATCGTGCCCGAGCGCTTTAAAACGCGCAAGAAAAAAGAGGTCATGGGTTTTGAATTGTAGGTAAAAATAGGGGAAAATGAAAAATACAATTGATATAAAGTTAGCACAGCTGAATAGTTGGCGAATGCAGAAGATTTCTAATCGAAATTTTCTAATCATTTTGGCTTTTGTGGTGGGGATTATTGGTGGATTGGCTGCGGCTTTCTTGAAAGGATTAACCCATTTTATCGCGTCGACATTACAGAATGATATTGATTGGCATTTCAAATATTCATTTTATTTGATTTTACCCTTATTGGGTATCCTGCTCAGTGTGATATATGTCCGTAAGTTTTTACGTGGAAAGCGATTGGAACATGGCATTACGCCCATTATTTATTCCATATCCCGAAAATCCAGCCGTATTGAGCCGCACAACATTTATTCGCAAATTATTACCAGCGCCATTACCGTCGGTTTCGGTGGTTCTTGTGGTTTGGAAGCGCCAATTGCTTACAGCGGTTCAGCGATAGGCTCCAACACCGGACGTTTTTTTGGTTTGCAGTACAAAGAAATTACGATGTTGTTGGCTTGTGGCGCAGCAGCGGGGATATCGGGCGCGTTTAATAGTCCGATAGCAGGGATGATCTTTGCCATCGAGATTTTACTGCCCGAGTTTTCGATTCCGGCATTTATCCCGCTGCTCATTTCTGCAGCGCTAGCTTCCGTCGTATCTCGAGTATTGTACAGCGAACCACTTTTTCATACAACAACGACCGAATGGGAGGTTGATGCACTAATTTTTTATATCATGCTGGCGGTAGTTGTTGGTTTGTATACCGTCTATTTTGCAAAGATCGGCAATGTGGTGAAGCGCTGGTTTGCTCAGATTAGTAATCCGTATAGTAAGGTTTGGCTATCTGGCATATCGTTGGGCGTGATGATTTTTGTTTTCCCGGCTTTGTATGGAGAGGGGTATCTTACGATTCAGCAAATTTTGGATGGTAAATTTGATGCTATTGTAGGAAATAGTCTCTTTTCGGATTATAAGAATATGGCCTGGGTGGTGCTTTGCTACACGGTGCTTACGCTCTTTGCCAAATCTTTTGCATCTCTTTTTACTTTAAATGGCGGTGGCAATGGCGGGGTTTTTGGTCCGAGTTTGGTGATGGGTGGTTTGATGGGTTTTGCTTTTGCTTATGGAATGAACCAAACGGGCGTGGTGATGCTTAATGTTCCAAATTTTGTCATGGCGGGAATGGCTGCTGCGCTTGCCGGAATTATGCATGCGCCATTGACCGGCATGTTTCTTATTGCCGAGATAACGGGCGGTTATACACTTATGGTGCCTCTTATGCTGGTTACTTCGATATCTTACCTTATCAACCGGTCGATCTTGAAACACTCCATTTACACCAAAGTATTGGCAGAATCGGGAGATCTTCTTTCTTATGAAGATAAAGACCGGACGGTGCTGAGTATGATGAAGCTGCGGTATGTGCTGGAAACCAATTTCGTAATCCTTCGCCCTACCGAAACACCGATTGATCGCAAATCAGATATCATCCATTCCAAACGCAATATCTTTCCGATTGTCGATGACAAAGGTGTTTTACTCGGTACTATCTACAGCGAACGCTTATTTTCCATTTTACTGGGAGAAGAAGAGGGCGTAGAAAAAACATTTGACAAGTTAGCGCAGAAGCCCAACGATATTATCAAAGAGGCTGAAAATATGGAAGTTGTGATGTCGAAGATGAACCGAGATGATGTCTGGATATTACCTGTAGTTGATAGTGACAATCATTATTTAGGCTTTATTTCAAAATCCAGCGTGTTTAATAAATACCGGGCACTGCTGGTGAGGCAAGGACATTATCTAGAATAAACCAAAAAAGGTTACTGCGCAAAACGGTAACCTTTTTTCGTTTTTAGTAATGACGGACCGAGCTTAGCCGCGCAAGGCCATAATTTTTGAAACATATTTCCCCACGATATCAAATTCCAAATTTACCACACTGCCCACGGCCGTATGTTGCAAATTGGTATTTTCGATTGTGTAGGGAATGATAGCTACAGAAAAGCGGTTTTCAATAGAGTTAACTACCGTAAGGCTGATGCCATTGACCGTTATGGAACCTTTTTCTACAGTAATGTTTTGCAAATTTGGCGCATATTCAAAGGTGAATAGCCAGCTTCCGTTTTGATCTTCTTTGGCAATACAGGTTGCCGTTTGGTCGACATGGCCTTGCACAATGTGCCCGTCAAAGCGACCATTGGCTGGTGTGCAACGTTCGATGTTAACAAAGTCATTCACCTGCAGATTTCCCAAATTAGTCTTCAGCAGCGTTTCTTGTATAGCTGTTACCTGATGCACAGCATCCGCGATTCCGACTACCGTGAGGCAAACTCCATTGTGCGAAACGCTTTGATCTATCTTTAATTCGTTGGAAATAGGCGATGCGATAAAAAAGTGGATGTTCCCACGATCATGATCTACGCGTGTTACTTTTCCTAATGTCTCAATAATACCTGTAAACATAGTATAATAAGTGTTTATACAAAGATACGCATACCCTTTTGGAAAAAAAATCATCAAAAATTTGATTAGTGTAAAAAATACACTATTTTTGTTACATCATAATTTAGGTTTATAATTGGTTATTTAAGGTTTTCATTCTCCCCGTCTGAAAGCCTTTTTTTTATACCTGATAATCAAGTCGTTACATGTTTTGTAAGGAAATAAATCAATATTTAAACAAAAAAGTTTGTGAGTTATAACAATAATATTTTACCTTTGTAGTAGGTTTAGGTTGATTACCTCTTAATTGAGGTTATATTTTAAAGCCTGGGAAATCGCCCGATTCTCTCAGGCTTTTTCTTTTTTTTCGGCCTTTTGCTGTAGTTTTGGGGCAGTATAGGGAAGGTATTAATTGTTTTGAATAGATGAAAATCAGTTTAGTATGTATAGGTAAAACCGATGAAAGCTTTGTGCAGACCGGCATTGAAAATTATGTGAAGCGATTAAAGCATTACATTAATTTCGAGATATTGGTGTTGCCCGATATCAAGCATGTAAAAAACCTGAGCCAAGATCAGCAAAAAAGTAAAGAAGGTGAGTTGATATTGAAGCAATTGCAGCCCGCAGATTTTGTTATGTTGCTGGATGAGCGGGGCAAAATGTTTCGATCCTTAGATTTTTCGAAATTTATCGAGCAGAAATTGGTGAGCTCTGTCCATCATTTGGTATTTGTAATTGGTGGGCCATATGGCTTTTCCGAAGACGTTTATCGACGGGCCAATCAACAGCTTTCTTTATCGCAATTAACGTTTTCTCATCAAATGATCCGTTTGTTTTTTGTAGAACAGGTGTATCGTGCTTTTACCATTATGCGCGGAGAACCTTATCATCATGAATAGAATATTTTGTGTAAATTGTCATCGGTAAACATCATAACAGAAAAGGAGGGCAGTCATGGACATGAACAAATTTAAGCGAGATTATCGATTCAAAAGCGGAGAGTCTTACAATGATGGACGGCGAAATAAAATATTGATTATTTCATGCATCGTTATCATTATCGCATTGTATTACATCACGAAATATATTTAGTGAAGTTTCGCGTCATGCGGGTAGAGCAGCTGGCCGTCTAACAAAGAAGCCAGCTGTTTTACTTGACTAGCGCCTTAAAGGTACGCCAAGCCATCTGGTCGGTTCTGAACGTTAAGCTTTCTTCCAAAAGTGTATCCATGTTGACAAATCGAAAGACCTCCATTTTGTCTTGTTGTTTTTCGTTGGAGAAATCGAAAGGGCTTTTCTTGATATCGAAGGTGATCGGCATCAACGGTTTTACCTGGTAATAAACGGAGATAATCTGGCTTTCGTTGAAGCTAGATTTTTCATAGAAATCGGTGGTGTAAATATGTTTCACTACGTCAACTTCCAGCGCACACTCTTCCATAAACTCGCGTTTCAGCGCGTCAATTAGTCCCTCGCCATATTCTAGTCCTCCACCAGGGAATTTGGTAAAGGAGACATTTTGCGTTTTTTCGTCACTAATGAGTACTTCATTTTCGTCATTGACCAACAAACCGTAAACGCGGACGTTAAATAAATACATCAATTCGCTTGTTTTGTACATCCACCATAATGGATGTTTACTGTAAATTGTTTAAAGGGGCTGGAAGCCATTTTCAACAGACATTTCATCGACACCGAAAAAGGAATAATGCTTAGGCATAAACCATTGCAAAGTATTCAAGATATTGTTAAAATCTTTCTCGGACGCAAACTGAGCAGGAATCATATTAAATACCAAATCTTGCGAAGCCTTCTCCTCGTCGGTATAATTGCGCGCGATCAGCATAATTTTCGGGATTTTTATTCCTGCATACTGTAAAAACTCGCGTACATTATTGCGCAATGCTGTCGGGAAGATCGCTTCGGATGGTTGCCCAACCAAAATTTCTTCATGTTGACCAATCGATTGCTGCGCTTTGTTATTAGAAAATACACTGTTGCTGGTGTAAAATTCGCCGTTCAATTTTAAGTTTACCAGGTCGCCGTAAGAAAATACCCAATCGGGCTGTTCGAACTGCGGATTAATGACAATACCAAAACCTTGCTCCATGATAGCATCTAGCTGGTGCTCAATTACAAACGCCTTAAAGCTTTCGCCCGGTGCTACAGTCACTAATTGAAAATACGGAAATTCATCATTACTCATGATTACTTCTGGATCGCCTAATTTTAGGTTGGCACCCGCAATATTGGCCAAAAAATCGTCGCGCCACTTTTCGTTTCGCTCCGCAAATGGAACGTCCATCAACTGATTGATAATGATTGTTTTTTCTAAATCGCCTAACAAACTCTGTGTTTTTGCCTTGTTGTTTTCACTCGTATTCATTCCTGCTTTCCCGCTATAAAAAGAGCCTAAAAGTACTGATTATTGCTGTAAACAAAAATTTCTTTAAATAATATCTGTTGTTGATATCTCGCGCCGTGAAGCACAATATATGCCAGGATCAGCCAATCAGGCAGTTGCCGAGCTTCGTAACGGTGATTCGTATATCAACAACTATATACCGGATTCACCCTTTGCGCTTGCTGGTGTGGTGCATTGGGAATAACAGGTATATTTTAGTACTTTTGCTAAAACCATCGGTTAAATATGTCTAACATCACTATGAACATAAACAATGATTTCGAAACAGCGAAGATTAGCTTCAATGATTTCCGCGAAATCATTTTAAACGACTACCGGTTAGCGGTAGAAAGTAGATTTGTGAGTCTATTGGGACGTAAAGAAGTACTTACCGGAAAGGCTAAATTTGGAATATTTGGCGATGGTAAAGAGATCGCACAAATTGCTTTGGCGAAAGTTTTTCAACAAGGCGACTGGCGTTCGGGTTATTATCGTGATCAAACTTTTGCCTTCGCTTCGGGCATTTCTAACATTTATCATTTCTTTTCACAGTTATACGCTAACCCTGATTTAGCAGCGGATACCTCTTCTGCAGGCCGGCAAATGAACTGCCATTTTTCGACGCAGTTGCTTGACGGTTTTGGAAATTGGGTGGATCAAACGGTAAATAAGAATTCAGCTTCGGATATATCGACGACCGGTGGACAAATGTCTCGCGTGATGGGCTTGGGTTTAGCATCAAAGCTTTATCGGGCGAATGATAATTTAGACTATTTACGTTATTTTTCAAAAAAGGGCAATGAAGTTGTTTTTTGTACGATTGGAAATGCCGCTACCTCGGAAGGTGTATTTTGGGAAACGGTAAATGCAGCCGCTGTCAAGCAGATTCCGGTGGTTATTTCGATCTGGGATGATGGCTACGGCATTTCTGTGCCCAATGAATTGCAGACGGCTAAGGCCGATATTTCGGCGGCCTTACGTGGTTTTCAACGCGAAGGTGAAGGAAACGGAATCGAAATTTTTAAAGTACGGGGTTGGGATTATCCGGCCCTTTGTGAAGTGTATGAAAAAGCTGCGCGAATAGCGCGCGAGCAACATGTGCCTTGCTTGGTGCACGTTACCGAGATTACACAGCCCCAAGGTCATTCCACATCTGGCTCTCACGAGCGCTACAAATCTAAAGATCGTTTAGTTTGGGAAGGAGAGTATGATTGTAACCAGAAAATGCGCAACTGGATTTTGGAATCTGGTATTGCGCCGGAAGAGCAATTACTTGAATTGGAACGCGAGGCGAAAGATATCGTTAGGCAGGAGCAGCGAAGAGCTTGGGCAGACTATCATAAAACTATCCAGAAAGATTTGGATGAAGCAATTTTGCTTTTGTCCAAGATAGACTATAGCTTGGTTGAAATACCGTTGCGGACGCTGCAATCGCTGGCGGAGCCCTCCTTAAAAGAAGTTTATAGTAATGTACGCCGCGCTATTCGCGATTTGCGCGCTGTAGAGTCACCGGAGAAAAGCCAATTGTTGGCCTGGTATAAAGATAAACAAACGGAAAATCACGACCGTTACAACGATAAGCTTTTCACTGATACGCCCGATTCTCCGCTACGGATGGCCGAAGTTCCTGCGCAATATACGCAAGATTCACCTGTGGTTGACGGGCGTGAGGTGTTGAATGCTTGCTTCGATGCTAATTTTACGCGCGATGAGCGTATACTGGCTTTCGGGGAGGATGTTGGAAAGATTGGCGACGTAAATCAGGGCTTTGCTGGTTTGCAGGAAAAATTTGGCGAACTGCGCATTTTTGATACCGGGATCCGTGAATCGGCAATTATTGGCAAAGGTGTTGGTTTAGCGTTGCGCGGATTGCGGCCGATTGCTGAAATCCAGTACCTCGATTATTTAATTTATGCAATGCCGGTGCTTAGCGATGATTTGGCAAGTCTTAGTTACCGAACCAAAGGAACACAAAAGTCTCCCGTGATTATCCGTACGCGCGGTCATCGTTTGGAAGGTATTTGGCACTCCGGTTCGCCAATGACCGTGCTGTTAGGCGGCCTTCGCGGTCTACATATCTGTGTGCCGAGAAACATGACGCAAGCCGCGGGTATGTATAATACGCTTCTGCGATCAGACGAACCAGCGGTTGTCGTGGAATGCCTTAACGGCTACCGATTAAAAGAGAAAATGCCGGCCAATGTCGGTGAATTTACGGTGCCTTTGGGTGTTGCCGAATTAATTCGTGAGGGAAAAGATATTACTGTTGTCTCCTATGGCGCTACATTGCGCGTTGTACAGGAAGCTGCTATCGAGCTCGAAAAGTTGGGTATTTCTTTAGAAATTATCGATGCTCAATGTTTACAGCCTTTTGATAGCACCCATATTTGTGCCGCATCACTCTCTAAAACGAATAAATTATTGGTCGTTGATGAGGATATGCCGGGCGGAGCCAGCGCATTTATCCTACAAGAAATTATGGAAAAGCAGCAAGGTTATTACATGTTGGATGGGCAACCGCGTACATTGAGCGCAAAACCTCATCGCCCACCATACGGCTCTGATGGCGATTACTTCACCAAACCATCTGTTGATGATGTGATCGAGCTGGCTTACGAGATGATGAGCGAATACAATAATCAAGAATATCCCAACCTTTTTTAAGACTGGGATATTCTGCAAAAAATCGTAAAATTTTATAAGGTAAATAGCGAAGCTGCACCAATAATGGCAGCTTTTTCGGCATATTGTCCAGTATATATCTCAAATTGAGATAGTTTATCGGCATTGTAGCTTTCAATCGTATCCCAGGCATTTGTGATATTGCCACCCAAGATAAACGTATTGCTGGCGTGCTTGTCAGAAAAATAGCTTAAAAAGTCGTGCAATGATGTGGTATACTCCGTCATCAGCTGATCGAAAGCTGCGGTATGCGCATGTTTGGTCAGGATATCTTTAAAGCCCTCTTCGCGGTCGCCGGTGAGTTCTTCAAAACGTCTCGTAAACCAACGCGTAACCAAATATTCCTCGAAGATACTTTCTTTGTAAGGCGTATTCCAGAGGTCGGCATCAAAAGCTTTTTTACCCTGCGACCATACTGCCGAACCGAGCCCAGTGCCGAGCGTAATGCCTAATATTTTTGCTTTTTGCTGTAAATTTCCAGCAAAAATCTCGCCTTGCAAAAAGGCTGCCGCATCATTGATAAACCGGATATCTTTTTCCGTTTCAAGACTATGCATAATGCCATCACACACGTTAAGTTTGTAAAGCGCATCATATTTATCCTGGTTTTTCATTAGGGAAATACCATTCTCGTAGTCAAAGGGACCAGGCATCGCTATGCCTAGTCGGGAAACGGTGGCGTTGCAACGTTCTATGGCCGAGGCTATAGAAGAGCTCCACGATAATAAAATCGATTTAGCATCTGACCTTGAATTTACATGGCTTCTAGAGACGGTATCTTCTAGAATTTGCCATGTATTGATATCTACTACAGCAGACGTGATATGTGTTCCTCCTATGTCTGAAGCGACGACGAAGTTACTGTTCATTTATATATGCTTTAAATCTTAAGAAATGGTCTGCTAATACTAACGCCGTCATGGCTTCTACGATGATGACGGCTCTGGATACCACGCAAGGATCGTGGCGGCCTTTGCCGGAAATGGTGGTGTTATCACCGGCTTCATTTAACGTGTCTTGGTCACGCATGATGGTGGCTACTGGTTTAAAAGCTGTGCGGAAGCTGATATCCATTCCATTGGAAATACCGCCTTGAATACCGCCCGAAAAATTAGTACGCGTACGCACAGCGCCTTGTTCGTTAACGAAAATATCATTATGCTCTGATCCACGCATAGTAGATCCGCTAAATCCGGAGCCATATTCAAATCCGTGCACGGCATTGATGCTCAACATAGCCTTGCCCAAATCGGCATGCAATTTATCAAAAACGGGTTCGCCGAGACCCACCGGTACATTACGTACAATCGTTGATATTTGTCCACCGATGGTATCACCATCTTTGCGCACACTATCAATTAAAGCAATCATTTCGTTTGCTGTGGCCGGATCTGCGCAGCGTACGATATTCGATTCGCGAACGGTTAATAGATCAGCTAAATTTGTACTATCTAGGTTAGGCGATATCAACGAACCTACAGCAGATACATGGGCGAAAATTTCGATGCCCTGTGTTTTCAGGAATAATTTGGCAATGGCGCCCGCAGCGACGCGTGCCGCTGTTTCCCGTGCCGACGAACGACCGCCACCGCGATAGTCCCGAATACCGTACTTCTGTTGATACGTGTAATCCGCATGTGAAGGGCGATACTTATCGGCTATATGGGAATAATCTTTCGATCGTTGATCTTCGTTCGGAATAAGGATGGCGATAGGAGTTCCTGTCGATTTTCCTTCGAAAACGCCAGAAAGTATTTGTGCAACGTCACTTTCTTTGCGTTGCGTTGTAATTTTTGACTGCCCAGGTTTGCGTTTATCCAACTCCGATTGGATGAATTCTTCGTCAATTTCAATATTAGGAGGGCATCCATCTATGATAACGCCGATGGCTTTTCCATGAGATTCGCCAAAAGTGGTTATTTTAAATAGATAGCCAAATGAATTTCCAGCCATAATTCTATATTATTTGGTAAATATACCAAATCAACAATAAGAAGAAACTATTATTGCTGATTTAGTATAATTATTTACTGATTTGGAATCCTTGTTTTTGTAGGTGTTGCCAAAAATCAGGGTATGATTTCTCGACAACCATCGGTTCGTTGATCGTAACTTCTTGAAACACCATAGCTAAGGGCGCAAAAGCCATTGCCATGCGGTGATCTTCATACGTGTCAAAGGAAAGTTGCGCAGGCGCATGTACATTTTCTGTTTTCACGTGGTACACCTCGCCATCTGCGATGGTGGTAGCACCAAATTTTTCTATTTCGGTTTTCAATGCTGCCAAACGATCAGTTTCTTTGATCTTTAGCGTTTCTACACCAGTAATCGTGATGTTACGCTTCAGCGCAGCCGCAAGCGCTACGACGGTTTGCGCCAGATCGGGACATTCTTTAAAATCAAACACCTGTTGGTCGGAGCCGTCACTTACTTTGCTGATGTGCAGCCCGTCTTCTTGGAAAGAACTAGCGACACCAAAGTGTGCCATGATATCAACGATGGCAATATCGCCTTGTAAACTGTGCGCTTTAAGCCCCGGCAATACGACCGTTCCATTTTCTGAAAGCGCGACGATGGCGTACCAATAAGACGCCGCACTCCAGTCTGGCTCCACCGATATGGTTGCCGGCTTGAAAGCTTGTGGTGCAATACTAATGCTATTGGCTGTCCACTGGTGTTTAATACCGGCTTCTTGCAACATGTTTAAGGTCATCGTTACATACGGTCTGGATGTAAGCTCGCCTTCGATATCAAGCTGCAAACCATCTTTCAACGATGCAGCAATTAATAATAAAGATGAAATATATTGACTGCTTACATCACCTTTGATAGTCACGCGACTTGCTGAAAATGTTTTGCCACCCTGAATATGAAGTGGGGGATAGCCTTCGCTTTTATCATACGTGATTTGCGCGCCCAGGCTTTTTAGCGCATCGACCAAAATACCGATAGGCCGCTGTTGCATACGTTCGGTACCCGTAAGGATAAAATTGCCTGCTTGCAGGTTAAGGTACGACGTCAAAAAGCGCATGGCCGTCCCGGCTGGTCCAATATCGACGATGCTGGCATTTTCTCCGTCGGTTGTGGCTGCCTGTTTGATCGCACGCTGCATGATCACTGTATCTGCTGCCGCAGACAAATTGCTAACCGCTACCACACCTTTGCTAAGGGCCTGGATAATAAGAGCACGGTTGCTCTCTGATTTAGAACCAGTGAGTTGAACCGTGCCATTAATAGTTTTTGTAGGGTGTGTGAGTTTTAGTTTAGATAAACTCATTAGGCCTCCGTTACAGGATTGGTATTCATGACAGCATTTTGCTTACGAATAGACTCGTTGTGTAGAAGCTCTAAAAATTTAGAAGCAAAATCTTCGCTAATGGTCAATGCTTTTGCCAGTTGTAATCTTTTTTCAACAATCTCATCCCAACGGTTTACCTGAAGGATGGTTACGTTATTGTCGCGTTTGTATTCGCCAATTTTTTCGGCGATTTTCATACGGTCGCCAATCTGTTGTAAGATGGCATCGTCCAATTTGTCAATTTGCTTACGCAGTTCGGCCAATTTATCTTCGAATGCCGGGTTATTAGATTCCGGATGACGTACAGAAAGATTATCCAGCAATTCTGCTAATGCAGCAGGTGTAACCTGTTGTTTGGCATCTGTCCAGGCAACAGAAGGATCGATGTGTGACTCAATGATCAATCCTTGTAAGTCCATATCCATAGCCTTTTGTGCAACATATGGGAGCAACTCTCTATTTCCGCAAATGTGGCTAGGGTCATTGATGATTGGCAATTCAGGACAAGCTGATTTCAGCTGGATGGCTAAATCCCACATTGGTTCGTTACGGAATGCTGTTTTTTCGAAAGAAGAGAAACCACGGTGAATAGCCGCTAGTTTTTTGATACCTGCGCGATTAACACGCTCTAAAGCGCCAATCCACAGTGACAAATCTGGGTTTACCGGGTTTTTGATTAATACCGGGATATCTACACCAACAAGTGCATCGGCAATTTCCTGTACGGTGAACGGATTTGCCGTAGAGCGTGCGCCAATCCACAATACATCCACGCCAGCAGCCAACGCTTCTTCGACGTGCTTAGCCGTCGCCACTTCTGTCGCGGTCAATAAACCGGTCTCTGCTTTTGCACGTTTTAACCATTCAAGGCCTACGCTCCCGATTCCTTCAAACTCTCCCGGACGAGTACGTGGTTTCCAGATGCCGGCACGTAATACGTTTACTTTACCTGTATTAGCCAATAAATGTGCAGTCGATACCAATTGATCTTCTGTCTCTGCACTACAAGGGCCTGCAATAATTAACGGTTTATCGCCTGTATCTATCCAAGACTTTAAAGGGACGATGTCTAATGTATGTTTCATTTTATCTATTATTTTCTAATGGTAATTATCTTAATTAATTAAACTTTTTCGTTTTTGATGTATTCTCCCATGATGTTGAAATTCACGGTGTGCTTTAACACTTTTCGAATGGCCGCATCATAATCGCTTTGTTTTTTCCATTCTACATCCACGTAAAAGTCATATTCATTTCTTTTCCCAACCACAGGCATCGATTGAATCTTGCTTAGGTTGACATTTTGCTCAGCAAAACACTGCAATACACTGGCTAAAGCGCCTACCGCATTGCCAGTTTGGAAGGATAATGATGCTTTATTGGCATTTTTCTGTTCGACTACTTCATTGGATAAGATCAAGAAGCGCGTTGCATTTTTTTTGTTCGTTTCAATGCGTTTTTCTAGTATTTCCAATCCATAAAGTTTCGCCGCCATGCTGCTGGCTATCGCTGCGGTATTAGTTAACTTATTATCCGTAATAGCTTTTGCGCAAGCCGCTGTATCCATTCCTTCTTTAACGATCCAATCTGGATAGTCACTTAAAAATTCATCACATTGACGAATAGCGATGGGGTGCGACTCTACAAATTTGATATCGCTCAGCTTTACGCCTGGTAAAACCAATAGATTTTGCTGGATATTTAAATGCACCTCGCCGATGATGTGAAAGCGATAATCACGCAACAAATTGTAGTTAGGCAAAATACTTCCTGCAATCGAATTTTCAATGGCCATGACCACATAATCTGCTTTGCCTTGTTTCAGCATTTCGCAAGTTTTTTTAAAAGATTCGCATTCGATAGTTTCTATTTCGTCACCGAAATATTTGAATGCAGCTTCTTCATGAAAGGAGGCCTTTACGCCTTGTATTGCAATTTTTGTTTTCATTCGATTATTTGGAGTAAAAAAAAAGTCCCGAACATAATCCGGGACTTTTTTGCTTATTTCGCAGCAGCATAGAAATCCCGGCTCTTATCTTTAAAATAAAAGTATCCAAAATAAAAATATGCAGCGCGTGTTGTCATGTCTCAAATTTTACATTCCAAATGTAGAAGTAAATTTTTAATGCGCAAAATTTTTTTAAAAAAAATATAAAATACTGCTTTTTTTAACCTCTTTTTTGTGTTGTTTTTGGTTTAATTTTTTGCCGTTATTTTTTTTGTTTTTTACGTGTATTATTTTTTTAATTATTTGTTTTATAATGTTTTATGATTTTTAATTATGTTTTTTAGTAAATTTATTAGTGTTTTTTGTATTGTTTTTTCAAGTTTTTTTAGCGGTTTTTTACCTGTAAAAAGTGTAGATAATTTTAATGTTATGCGCGTGATAGATGGTGATACTTTTGTCGTGGCTGATGGCTCACCCAAGGGGGTAAAGGTACGCCTGATCGGTGTGGATGCGCCAGAAACGCGTAATTCGGGTAAAAGAAAAATTGGTTTTTACGGAAAAGAGGCGAAGGAATACCTGCATAAGTTAATTGATGGTAAGCAGGTTCGTTTGGCTTATGATGCAGGAAAGCGCGACCGTTATGGGCGTTTGTTGGCTTACGTTTATGTGGGTAATTTATTTATCAATGCCGATTTGGTTAAAAAGGGGTATGCGCAGGTCTACACCGTGCCTCCAAACGTAAAATATGCAGAACTTTTCGTAGAATTGGAACGCGAAGCTCGTCAAGGGAAGCGCGGTTTATGGAGGAAATAGTTTATGTGGTATGTATTTTTTAGTGTTATTTGTAGTGTAACGGTATCGGTCGTGATCAAGCTGGCCAAAAAAAGAGGCGTAGCACACTTGCACTTGATCGTTTGGAATTATCCTGTTGCAGCGTTGCTCACAGCTGTTTTGTTAAAGCCGCAGGGCAACGGATTTTTGGATCCTAACTTGCCTTGGGGGCTCTATGCTGGCCTTGCCCTGCTATTGCCCACCATATTTATTTGCATCGCTTATGCTATACAATACAGCGGTATTGTAAAGACCGAAGTTGCTCAACGGTTATCGCTCTTTATTCCATTATTGGCCGCTTTTTTTCTTTTTAATGAGCAAATGCAGGCATCCAAATTGTGCGGTATTGCGGTTGGTTTAATTGCTATTTTGTTTTCCATTGGTTGGAACAAGAAATCAAATACTTCGGGCAAAGGAAAAGCGTTTTATGCGTTGGCCGTGTTCTTTGGTATGGGTATCATTGATATCCTTTTTAAGCAGGTTGCTCTTTACAAAGCGGTATCTTATGCGTATTCGATGCTGATTGTCTTTTTGCTGGCTATGCTCGTTGCTTTTGCTTTTTTAGGCTATCGCTTATTTTTTAAAGGCGAGCGTTTGGCCGCGAAGGCCGTTCTTTGGGGAATTCTTTTAGGATTGTTTAACTTTGGAAACATCCTGTTTTACATGAAGGCACATCAAGCGCTGTCCGAAAGTCCATCAATCGTTTTTACCGGTATGAATATTGGCGTTATTCTCGTTGGTGCTATCGTAGGTGTCGGACTGTTTGGCGAGCGATTGAGTTTGTTCAATAAAATAGGATTGATGTTAGCTGTATTATCCGTATTAATTATTGCATATCTGTGAGTTTATTTGACGATACCTATTTAACGATTGATGAACCCGCTGAGGGAATTTTTAGAGACAAAGGCAGCAAGTTTATTGCTTACGCCTATCCATTTACGCAAGAAGATAAGCTGAAAGATATCATTGCCGATCTTAAAACGTTACACCCCAAAGCGCGCCACCATTGCTGGGCTTATCGACTAAGCCCAGATCGTACAGTTTTTAGATTGAATGATGATGGCGAACCGTCAGGCACGGCGGGTAGGCCGATCTTGAATGTGCTGTTATCCAGAGATATTACCAATGTGCTGGTGGTAGTGGTACGCTATTTTGGTGGCACCTTGTTGGGTGTGCCGGGCTTGATAAACGCGTACAAAACAGCCACCATAGCGGCGCTGGATATGGCTGAAATACATCAGAAGACAGTCAATGATATCTATCGCATTTCATTTGGTTATCTGCAAATGAACGATGTGATGCGTTTGGTAAAAGAGGAAAATTTAACTATCTTAAAACAGGATTTTGATAACAGCTGTGTGCTGGACGTTGAAGTTCGAAAGCTTCAGGTAAACCAGGTTGTGCAGCGCCTGGAAAAGATGGAAGCGGTAGACTATGTTTATTTAACCACCTTGTGATGATTGCCGATTCAGAATTGATTCTTAATGCAGATGGTAGTATCTATCATCTTAACTTATTGCCGGATGACCTGGCGCCAACGATTATATTCGTGGGCGATCCCGATCGAGTAAGCTTGGTTTCAAAATATTTCGACCGTATAGATATCCGTAAGGGTAAGCGGGAATTTATCACGCACACCGGATGGTTGCGCGGTAAACGTGTGTCAGTTATTTCAACGGGTATCGGTACGGATAATATCGATATCGTTTTTAATGAGGTAGACGCGCTGGTGAATATCGATTTTGCATCCAGAATGCTAAAACCGGATTTGACCTCGCTGGATATCATTCGTATCGGTACATCGGGATCTATACAGGGAGATATTAAAGTGGGCACCATATTGGCAAGTGCCCATGCAATCGGTTTTGATGCGTTGATGCAATATTATGTGAAGAGCTATACTGCCGAGGAAACGAAAATACAAGATGCTGTAAAATCGCACTTTGATACGTTGAGTTTTGTGCCTTATGTGGGCAGCGCTAGTAGCAAGCTGCTTCAGCAAATAGCGGCAGATTTGCCCAAAGGTATGACGATGACGGCTCCGGGATTTTATGGGCCGCAAGGCCGTTCGGTTCGCTCGATCAACGTTTATCCCGATTTAATAAAGAAAGCAAATGCCTTGCAGATCGATGGAAAGCGTATTACTAACCTCGAGATGGAAACAGCCGGTATTTACGCATTGGCTAATATGTTTGGTCACCATGCGTTATCCATCAATGCTATTTTAGCAAGTCGTGTGCACGATGCTTTTGCGGAGAATCCGCAAAAAATTGTCGATGATGCTATTCAGTACGTATTAGCCCGGCTTTAAAACAAGTATTCTATTTACTAGCCATTCAAGCCTTTTCTGCTCGAATCAAAGCGTAGCAGGATAAATAACAGAATCGTGAAGCTCCATAACGATGACCCTCCGTAACTGATAAACGGCAGCGGAATACCGATAACGGGCACAATACCGATAGTCATACCGATGTTGATAAAAAAGTGAAAGAATAGGATAGAGGCAACGCCGTAAGCGTATATCCGCGCAAAAGCCGTTCGTTGCCTTTCCGCAATATTCACAAGCCTGATCAATAGCGTAATGTAAATACCAATCAGCACCACACAGCCTACGAAGCCCCATTCCTCGCCGACAGTACAAAAAATAAAATCAGTACTTTGTTCAGGAACAAAATTGTATTTGGTTTGTGTGCCTTGCAAGTAGCCTTTGCCTAATAATTGACCAGACCCAATAGCAATTTTCGATTGGTTCAAATTATAGCCCTGTCCGCGCGGATCATTCATTTTTCCCAAAATGATATCAATCCGGTTACGTTGGTGTGGTTGAAGAATCTGTTCATACGCAAAATCCACACAAAGCACATAAACCGAGCAGGAAAGAAATAAGGCGCCAATCGTGATGAGGTGTTTTCTTTTCTTCCGTAAGATAAACGCGATGAGCCCGGCAACGGCCAAGAGTAATCCGATCAACAACCATTGGTTCACCAACAGGGCTAATATAAACAGCAAGATCGCTAAGCCGCCGAGTAATAGTGCGGCATTGCCAACATAACCTTCACGATAAAATACAAAGATAAGCGCGAAAAATGCCAAGGCAGATCCGGTATCGGGTTGCAACATAACCAACGCTACAGGAAAAAGTACGATCATGGCGCCAATACCCAACGTTTTTGGATTCGGATGTTTGTTAGTTTGCGTGCTGAGGTAAGAAGCAAGCAACAGGCAGGTGGCTAATTTACCAAATTCAGACGGTTGTAGCCTGAAGCTTCCGATCGGTATCCAGGCCTGGTTTCCGCCCACATTACGCCCAACAACGAGTACCGCAACTAGTAATAAAATAACGACCACGTATATAATGGGCGAAACAGAAATAAAAAACTTAGCATCGATAATCAATATACTAAAACCAATCAGAATCGCCGTAAAAATATAGATAGACTGCTTTCCATAGTTTGTCGCAAGATTAAAAATGCCAGGCTGTTCCGGATCAAACACCGCAGCGTGAATATTAAACCAGCCGATCACACATAAGGCAAACCATAGTGTAATTGTCAGCCAGTCTATACGTCCAAAAAAACTTTTCTCCCCAATTTTATTCATGACGATTTACTTGGCTATGGTGTACAAAATATTCTCTTTTCGGTGCTGTAGCCTGGGCGCCTTGTAGCGGACGCTTTGTTGCGTCCTTTTTCGTGCTGCTTGTATCTTTCTTCACCTCTGTTTTACTTTCTGCTTTCGGAATGAAATTAGCGTTGTATATACGATCTTGGACGTACTTTGGCAAGGAGATCGTATCGTTAATATACTTTTCAACCAGCATGTTTGCAATCGGCCCAGCCCATGTTCCTCCATATCCAGCATTTTCAACAAAGACCGCGATCGCGATTTTAGGGTTTTCGCGTGGTGCAAAAGCGAAAAATACAGCGTGGTTTTCTCCATGTGGATTTTGAGCTGTACCGGTTTTTCCGCACATTTCGATCGTTGGAATACGAACGCCATACGCTGTGCCGCCCGGTTGGTTTACCGCTCGGCTCATGCCCTCAATCACCGACGCATAATACTTTTCATCTACACCGGCACTGATTTTCTCGGTAAATTCATCTTTGATGATTTTCTTTTCGCCAATTCCCTTTACTAAATGCGGTCGGTAATAAAAACCTTTATTGGCAACAATAGCCATAATATTTGCCATCTGCAGCGGCGTAATACCCAGTTCTCCTTGCCCTATAGAGAGCGAAATGTTAAAGCCTGAACGCCATTTGTCGCTGCCGTAGCGCTTAGTGTAAAAGTCTGAGGTAGGAACCAAGCCCGGTCGTTCGCCTGGCAAATCGATTCCGAGTTTCTGGCCTAAGCCAAATTTCAGCAAGCCTTCACGCCAAAGATCGTATGCTTTTGGTCCCGACATACCGCGCGAGTCGATCATACGGGCAAACGTATAGCCGTAGTAAGTGTTGCACGAACCTTTAATAGAGTTTGCCAAATCTGTTGCGCCATGTACGTGCGTGCAGCGCATAATGGCGCGTCCTCCACCATATCGATAGCCTCCCGGGCAATTGAATATCGTACCTGCGCTGATCAGTCCGGCTTGTTGTGCCGTCAGTGCCGCCACAACCTTAAATACTGATCCGGGCGGATATTGTGCTTGAATCGGGCGGATAAACATCGGCTTGGTTTCGTCGTTCAATAATTTCATGTAATTATTGCCACGTTGTCTACCTACCATCATGTTCGGATCGTAAGATGGCGCGCTAACAAACGTTAATATTTCGCCAGTTGCGGGCTCGATCGCGACGACGGAGCCCATCTTGCCTTTCATTAATTTTTCGGCCAACAGTTGCAAATCGCGATCGATAGTCGAGATCAATCCTTCGCCCGATACCGCTAAAGTATCATATCGGCCTTCCATAAATATGCCTTTCGGGCGGTTGAGTGCGTCAACCATTTGATTTTTTATTCCGCGCTGCCCGCGAAGCAAATCTTCATAAGAGCGTTCAATACCGCTACCTCCAATATAATCTCCAGACTTGTAAAAGCCTTTCGAGCGTTCGATATCTTTTTCATTTACCTCTTGGATGTAGCCCAACAATTGCGGCGCAATGCTGTCCGGATAGCTGCGCACAGTTCTGTTTTGCACATAAAATCCGCGAAATTTATATAATTGTTCCTGAAGCTGTGCATATGTTGCTGCTGAAAGTTGCTTCTCGAAAATGGAAGCGCGGTAAGGCGAGTGGTCCCTGGCTTTGTCCATTCTCGTTTTATAACCCGCTACGTCGATATCAATCAATTGGCAAAGCAATGCCGTGTCGATCTCTTTGGCTTCACGTGGCGTGACCATTAAATCGTATACTGGTTCGTTCTGTACCAATACCTTCCCGTTTCGGTCAAATACCACACCACGAGCGGGATACACGACGATTTTACGAAGTACGTTGTTGTTGGCTGAAAGTAAATATGATTCGTCAATGATTTGAATGTAGAATAGGCGTATAACGATGACAAAAGCCACAGCGATAAATATTCCCTGAATGACGAATTTACGTGCGAAAAAACTATTCATGAACGTAAAGTCCTTTTATTTTAAATACTGTTGATGCGAGATTTCCTTTTGTAGACCAATAAGCTCATTAAGAAGATCACCGATACGGTAAAGATACTACTTAATATAATGCTAGCCAGCGTGTAGAGAAAATTTGTGAAGGAAAATGTCTCGACAAGAAAAAGCGTCAAATGGTGTATTAGTGTTCCGAAAAATACATACGGCAGAAACCATTTTGTGCCCATTTCACCAAGTGATGGGGTATTAAACGAGTCTTTGATTTCGACTTCGAGCGTAATTTTATGAAAAAATGTTCGGAAAAGCGCAAGCGCCACACAAGCCGCAGCATGTACGCCAACGGAGTCATAAAAAGCGTCGACTGTAAGACCTGTTAGAAATGCGATGACGAAAAGTACCACATTGGGCAAGCCAATTGGCAATAGAAAAATAGAAAAGATATACGGAAACACCGATGCCAGGTTGTAATAGCCTATGTTTTTAAATAGGGCAACTTGCAGCAGTACAACTACAAAGAAACGGATGGCGTTGAAGATGATTACTTTACCCATTATCTTGACTTGTTGTTTCTAGTGTTTGTTTTTCGTGCAGCAATAAATCACGCACGATATATACATGATTTAGGTTGCTGAAATTGGTCGACAGTTTTAATTTTAAATCCAGAAAACTCTCACCCGATTTAATATCCGTTTCCTCGATATCGCCCACGTGTATACCTGCTGGAAATAAAGAGTATCCGGAAGTGTAAACTTTTTCGCCTTTTTTGACCTGTACATGGTTGGGGATATCGCGCACCATCGCAAAGCGCGGGTCAATGTTACTTCCCCAAACCAAAGATCCAAATACTGCCGAGCTATCCAGCGTTACCGAAATTTTTGTGTCGGGGTGAAGCAGCGATTGTACCGAGCTGAAATGTGCCGAAGTTTGCAGGACAATGCCTACCACGCCGTTCGAAGTAATTACGCCCATTCCTTTTTCCACGCCGTCAGCAGTACCCTTATCTAAAGTCAGGTAATTACTTTTCTGGTGCACGCTATTATTCGCCACGTTGGCAACAATAAAGGCATAACGGCCTTGTTCAATAGAATCGACAAGATATACCGAATCAGCCGTCGTGTCCGCTTGGCGTAAATTTTGAACCTGCTGTCTAAGGAGTACATTTTCTGCCGCCAGCTTTTCGTTGGCATCACGTAGCGCCAGGTAACTTTTCCAGGAGTTTACTTGCTGATAAAAAGAGCCAACGACCACATTTGAAGAGTTGATAAAAGAAGCACGCTGGAAGTTGTTGTTTTGGACAACCAAAATCAAGGATATAGCAAAGAAGAGAATAAACCAAAAAATAGCATTATATCTAACAAGAAACAGCCAAAGGTTTTTCATGGATATCCGGTAATTACTCTGTCAACAAATACGCGATATAGAAGAATGTGGCCCATCTATATCGCGCATATTAAAAATCGATAATAATGCTTTACTGCATTAAGAATTTAAAACGTCCGATATTTTTTAGGGCTATACCAGTGCCTCTTACCACAGCCCGTAATGGATCTTCGGCCACATGTACCGGTAACTTTGTTTTTGCCTGTATACGTTTATCTAATCCACGAAGCAGCGCTCCGCCACCTGTTAAATAGATCCCTGTTTGGTAAATATCTGCAGAAAGTTCTGGCGGCGTAATCTCTAACGCTTTCAAAATAGCTTCTTCAATCTTTGAAATAGATTTGTCCAGACAGTGAGCGATCTCGGTATAAGAAACGGTGATTTGTTTTGGAATACCGGTCATCAAGTCACGACCTTGAACGGCAAAATCTTCTGGTGGATCCTGAAGCTCTGGAAGGGCGGCGCCCACTTCAATTTTGATTTTCTCAGCCGTCCGCTCACCAATCATAATGTTATGCTGGCGGCGAATGTATTGCACGATATCCGAGTCGAAGTTGTCACCGGCAACACGGATCGATTGGTCGCACACAATACCTGATAACGCGATGACCGCAATTTCGGTCGTACCACCACCGATATCGATAATCATGTTACCTACCGGCTCTTCCACATCAATACCAATCCCAACAGCGGCAGCCATCGGCTCATGTATAAGATACACTTCTTTAGCACCGGCGATCTCTGCCGAGTCGCGTACAGCACGCTTTTCCACTTCCGTAATACCGGAAGGGATACACACTACCATGCGTAGCGATGGAAAAAACCATGACTTTCCGTTATTGACGAGCTTCACCATGCCGCGAATCAAATGTTCAGCAGCGGTGAAATCTGCGATAACACCGTCACGAAGTGGTCTTACCGTTTTTATATTATCGTGTGTCTTTCCCTCCATTTGCATCGCTTGGCGACCGATCGCGATAACTTTATTGGTTGTGCGATCAAATGCAACAATGGAAGGTTCATCTACAACTACTTTATCGTTATGTATGATTAGGGTGTTGGCAGTTCCCAAATCGATAGCTACTTCTTGCGTAAACCAGTTAAATAACCCCATTGAAATGTGTCTTGTCTTATTTTCAAATTTAATGCAAACCTAAACAAAAAAAATGGTTTTATCCATCTGTCGGCTAGGAAAATTGATGTGTTGTAAAAATGTATTCATGCGAAAAAACGAATAATAATTTACAACGCATAAACCATCAGATTATTGCATTAAAACGCCTACATAATAGTTGAAAGTGTCCACTTTTACATTCTTCACATCGGTTGTTTCGAGGGTTATGTTGGTAAATGTTGAGCCTACAGAAAAGCGTTGCCAGGTGTTGCCGTCTAACGAGAGATGTACAGGCATTTCAAACGATGCCGTTTCTGCTATCCAACGTGCCTGCAAGTTGCCGTCCTTGTTCGTGCGTAGTTCCAAAACCGGGATACTTTGGTGTTGGATGTATTGCTCGAAAACACGGTCAAAATTAATCCCGCTTTTGGTATTTAGATAAGATAGGATATCCGAATAATCGACAGTTTTGTGATAAAAATTTTCATTAAGTCCGCGTAAAATAGCACGCCATTGTTCATCATTGTCAATGATCGTACGGATCATATTTAAAAGCACGCCACCTTTCGGATACATGTCGCCGGATCCTTCTTTATTCACGCCATATGGGCCTTGCATCGGTTTGTCGTTTAGTATGCCTTGTCGGTTACCATGCACATAAGCCAGGCTTGCTTCTTTGCCATAATGATAATCAATAAAAAGTGCTTCCGAATAGTTTGTGAAGCTTTCGTGTATCCACATATCGGCAAGGTCATTCGATGTAATGTTGTTTCCAAACCATTCATGACCCGACTCATGCACAACGATAAAATCCCATTTCAGTCCCCAGCCGGTGCCCGAAGCGTCGCGACCCAAATAGCCGTTTTGGTACTTATTTCCGTACGCAACCGCACTTTGATGTTCCATCCCGAGGTGTGCTGTTTCTACAAGTTTATATCCATCTTCATAAAACGGGTAGGGGCCAAACCAGTGCTCAAAAGCATCAAGCGTTTGCTTGGCATTTTTCTTAAGATGAGGTATTTTATCTTTGTTTTCTTTAAGCACATAGTAATCTACCGTCAAAGGGCCTTTTTCTCCTTGATAGATTTCATTGACATGTGCGTAGTCGCCAATATTAAGGGCAATGTTGTAATTATTTATTGGATTGGTAACTTTCCAGTCGTAACGCGTGTAGCCGTTTTTCAATTTCTTTACTTTTTGTAATCTGCCGTTCGAGACGTTCATCAAGCCATTTGGCACGGCTACGGAAACGAGCATACTATCTACCTCGTCCGATTGATGATCTTTATTTGGCCACCATACACTCGCGCCTAATCCCTGGCAAGCGGTGGCGACCCAAGGTTTCCCATGACTATCCGTTTTCCAGTCAAAGCCGCCATCCCAAGGCGCGCGTGTGGCCGTGACCGGATTTCCGGCGTAGTAAACGGTAAACGAGTCTATTTTTCCTTTTTCGATGGTTTCTGGAAAATCAACAAACACGGCGTTGTATGAGCGCTCGAATGGCACTACTTCGCCCCGATAAACTACCTTTTCTACCGAAAGGTTTTCAAATAGATCAAATTGCAAGCGATTGAAGTTGCTCGTTGCTTGAAAAAGAAATAAGTTACTTCCTGAGATAAAGCGGTTGTCGATATCAACTTTCACATCCAGGTGATAATATTTAATGTCGTAGCAGGTGCGCAGCGGCGTTAACGTTCCGCGTAGTGAGTCTGCTGTGCTAAAAATCTCCTTCGCCTTCATTAATTGTCCATAAGACGATGAACAAATAGTCGTGAGAATAATAATTGTTAGTGTCTGGATGATGTTTTTCATTCGATATTGCGCTGATCCGGTTTTTCAAGCGTAAATATAGAAAACAGGAAGCGAACTACCGGTGTCGTGGTGCTGATTTGGCGAATATCTAGCTAAACAAGGTTAATATATAATTTGTTTTCTCAACGGCTTGATCGGATGGTTATCTTGTTAAGGTTTTCGCCTTTTCCATGCGAGCTGCCACTTTTTAAATTCGGATGGCTTAATACGAAAACGCGCGAAATTGCCCTCATGTAGTGATAGTAATTCTGTATCAACGACCTCTATGAATTTCAGTCTGTCATTTGCAGGAATTTGCTGGGCGTATCGATCGATCGTTTCGGTAGCCTCTTGCTGCGGCATGGCATGGATGATAACTTGACTAATGGCTTTTCGAATGTCATCGCGATATTGCATCCGCCAATGATCAGGCTCACCTAGGGATTGTTTGATTGCTGCGTAACGCATTGCTGAACGCTCATAAGACCATAAAAAAACGTCTTTGAGCAATTCAATGCGATTTAATTCGTAAACACCGAGCAGACCTCTGATATAGAGCTCTTGGGGTACATCTACGAATGCTAGCGGAGCTAGGTTATATTTGTTTAACGAGATATTTGCGGCTAATCGAGACACGCGTTTATTTACATCATCGAATGGTTGAAGATAGGGCATGTGCACCATAATAAAGAAAGCTTGCTCGAATGGATTTTTAATAGCGTTAGCTTTTTCTAATAGTATCGTAAACATTTCTTCAATCAGCTGCGGAATTCCTAAGGGTGTAAATACTGCGTCGGCAATTCCGACGCCGAATGTCCGCAAACGGCCGGAAGCTGCTGGGTCGGGTAGTAATCCATCTGATAAAAGTGCATGTAGATTACGGATGGTATAAACGTTAAAACCTATTTCTTCGCCTCCCTCCACAATAAATTCTATGGCATCCTTGTGGTTCAGAATCATTTGCGCGTCTGCGGCCTTCTTGTGATCTGCTTTCTTACCTTGTGATATGAGATATTGCGTATCAAGCAAGCTGTACGTATTTCCTTCTAATCGGCTAGAATTCCAGGAAAGATCAATTAACAAACGCTCAAGTACGGATTTTGCATAAGTGCCTGCTGGAGCATCTGTGGTGTTTGTGGTGCCTATTTCGGCCAACCTGCGCTTGTCTTCATCTGACAGGTAGCTATCTATATTCGGACGGTAGGAGAGTAAAAAATCGAGTTGATAGCCGACTGGCGTTCGTTGTGTAATTGGCCTTTCGATCAATTTTTTAACTTCTGCTCCGCCATCGGACAATTTAATGTTCGCCATCTGATTGACTGACGAGGCACGACTGGCGTTGTATGCTTGAGGCGGTTCGCTGGCGAGCTGGTAGACTGTAGCACGGGTATTTCCAGTAAAATTAACAAGACCCATATCTCTTAGCTTATCCAAACGACGTTGTAGTGATCGTGTTTCGATGGCTAGTCCGGATGCGTCTTTGATAGCTTGTAGCGTGATGCCTTCCTTAGATGTGGCAAGTATTTGCGCTATGATGTCAAGTTCTTTTTTAATAGCTGTTTTTGTGCCCATGCTTGTCTTTACATTTTATTACAACAAATGTATTTAAAATTTGTCGTAATAAAAATTTTGTGACAATTATTTTGTTTATTATGTCATAATTACGAATATTCTCTCATTAAATTATGTTTTCTGTATACATTGCGTCATAATTTATTGACGTAATGGTTTAAATAGATCTATCATTGCAGCAATATCCTTTGGTCAATACGGGCATGCTCAAAAGATCTTCATGCAACAATGGACTAAAAGTAGATAGCACAGCTAGATAAAGAAGCGCATTTGTAGGAAGCTTAAACAAACTCCCATGGCTGAGACACACAATCTAAAGCCTAAATTTCGACGATCAAAAAGTCTTTTTTCTGCTTGTTTTTTCGCAACACAGGTAGCGCTACGTTATATACATCTAGATTTTCGGCAAGCGAACCCTTGAGTTGTCCGGCGTGGGCATGGCCATGAAATACGGCGGATACCTGGCGTCTGATGAGCGGTTCGGCGAGTAGGGAAGATCCTAAGAATGGGAATATTTCCACCGGTTCTCCTTGCACAGTTTCTGCTGTGGGCGAATAATGCAGCAAAGCAACTTTGGGAATATCTGGAAACTCTTGCTCCAGCCTAGCTAGCGATCGATCCAATTGCATTGATTCATCAACCGATTCCTGTACAAAGGCTTTCATCGCATCTTCGCCAAACATCGATAGCATATACCGATCAAAGCCGCCGCCAAAGCCTTTTACACCGGCAAATCCGGTTTCTTTTATGACGACAGACTCGCCATCAAGCAACTGGAAATTGCTCGTTGTGAGTGTTTGTCTGATAAGTTTTTGTCTGCCTTTTTCGTAATCGTGATTGCCGAGCACGCCCAAAGCAGGAATGTGTAGCGCATGTAGTTCTTCTGCCAAGATATGGGCTTCTTCCTCATCACCCGTATCTGTGAGGTCGCCACATATCAAAAGCACATCGGCTAGCTCAGACAATTCTTCAAAGCAGTGCTTCCATTTCCCTTTATCCGTTATTTTAATATGCAAATCACCTACAGCGGCAATTTTTATTGGTTTGCGAGTAGCCATATTTAAACAGTTTTAATAGTGTACGATTTGTAATTCCATTCCCTTACATCTACCTGGTATTGTGTTTGATCGATCAGCGGTCCGCGACATACCTTCTCCACCGGCGGCGGCAGATCATACTGTTCTTTTGCACGCTGTAGCAGGTTCATGAAAAGATCTTGCGGAATAATAGCTGCATATTCTGAAGGGTAAACAAATTGAAAACTCAGCAGCTGACTAAGTAACAGATGCCAATGTGCGTCGATACGAAATAGCAAGTGATCCCAATCCAGTTTTTTGCCGTATTTGAGCAACGTGTGATTAATGTCTGCATTGTCATTTCGTTCCCTATTTTGTACATAGAGTTTACACCAGATCAATTCCTCGGCAGGAATATAGCGCACCGGAATGTCAAGAAAGTGACCTTCTGCGGATCTTTCATACCACGAGTCATCCACGGTGCAGATGTGGTTTACGCTGTCAAAAATAATGTCGATATAAAAGTCGTCTTTAAATACTTTGGCAAGCCAACGTACATCGGTATGTTCTACACGAAACCCTTTGTCTTGAAAGAACTTTAAAATCGGTACATACTCCGTACTTTTACAAAAGATGTCTAAATCCTTTGTGTTTCGAAAAATACCCGTGTAATGGAACATGGCGAATGCGCCGCCCAGCATATAAGGAAGATTGCTTTCGTGCAGTAATCCCAGTGCTTCTTTGAAAAAAGCTTGTGAAGCTTGATTATCTTTTTCTGTTTCTTCCATAGCTTAAAATTTTGGAGGCGTTCAAGCAACGAGCATTGTCGTTGCTGCCTCACTAAAAATAACCGTAGCCGAATAAATTAGTTTAGCACGTCGCTTTTTTGCGTATTAGTACGAGTAGTAAGGTGACTCAGCGGTATCTAAGCCAAAGAACTGCCTTCGTTGTAACCAAATAATAATAGTTTGGTGTAGCTGCTGTGTGGTTATTACCCGTATTTTTTGAATTAATACGTGTTTCGTTTACATTTTTCAACTACTTGTTGCTTCCACTGTCTTTACTGCAGAAGGTCATCGAACCGGCTTTCTATTGTATAATCAAGAATAAACACTATGAAAAAATTAGCATTATTATTCGTTTTGGGTGCCCCACTTTATCTTTCATCTTGTGGTAACGACAGCGAAAAAAAGGTGGAAGGTGAAGAGAGCACGCCAGGTCCGGTTACAGAAATGGACAAATCGCGCTACAACTTAAATTCTACCGATGAGCCACTTTACGGCACGACAGATACGTTGAAACAGGATTCTTTACAAAAAGCTGATTCGTTACGAAAAATCAATGAATAAACAATCAGTTACTGTACAATGTAATTGGACGTGTTTTACTCATACGTTTGATGCGCTGATGGTCGTTAGATGAGTATTGGCTTGGCAAACATTTTCTCCCGTTGATTGTCTTTTATGAAAAGCTGTAACCTATGTATATGCGAAAAGAGCACGCGGGCGTAACCGACTGTCAGCAGGATAAAACGGAGTTTTATCGCGACGTGATGGTTGGGCTTCGGAAGTCGGCTAAAAGTTTACCTTCAAAATATTTTTACGATGCCCGGGGAGATGTGCTCTTTCAGCAGATTATGCGCTGTCCGGAGTACTACCTGACCAGATGCGAAGAAGAGATTTTCAAAAAGCAAACAAATACCCTTGTTAAGTATCTTTTTCAACCGGGAAAGCGTGTTGATCTGATCGAACTTGGCGTAGGCGACGCCAGTAAAACTCATCATTTGTTAGCAAGATTGCTAGAAAAGGATTATGAGTTTACGTACCGACCCATTGATATTTCTACGCATATTATAACCGAGCTACAGACCAGCTTGCCAACCAAATTTCCGAGTATAAATATTTCACCATTTCAGGGTGACTATTTTGCGGGGTTGGCCGAGTTCCAAAAGATAAGTTCGCTACCAAAAGTTGTTCTTTTCTTGGGAGCTAATATCGGGAATATGCCGCGAGAGCAAGCGCAGGATTTTTGTAAACAGGTTCGCCAGTATTTAAATAAAGGCGATCGCATGCTGGTCGGTTTTGACCTCATGAAAAACCCGCGTATCGTCCAAGCTGCTTATGATGACGAAGCGGGATTAACATGGCGTTTCAACATCAACTTACTACACCGCATCAATAGCGAGCTCGGTGCTAATTTCAATACTGATCTATTTGAACATTATTGTCAATACGATCCTATAGACGGCACCTGTAGCAGTTACTTGGTCAGTTTGTTAGACCAGGTCGTTCATTTTTCTAAAGAAAAGATCAGTTTCGAGCAGGGAGAAGTAATTCATATGGAAGTGTCGCAAAAATACAAGCTGGAGGAGATAAACGCATTGGCTGAACGGGCTTGTTTTTCTCCAATACATCGCATAACAGATAGCAAGGCGTGGTTTGTTGACGCGATCTGGGAGGCCATTTAATAGCTAATAAACATCATGATGAGCGATTTAATAAATCAATTTCTGACGATCAGAACCCGGTCCGAGGAACTTTGTGCGGGCTTAATTACCGAAGATTATGTCGTGCAACCGGCTGAATTTGTGAGCCCGCCCAAATGGCACTTAGGCCATACTTCCTGGTTTTTTGAAACGTTTCTCCTGGCGCAGAAGCCCGGCTATGAACCCTTCGATCCGCAATACAATTATGTGTTTAATAGCTATTACGAAACCATCGGTGCCCGCGTTATCCGCACAGATCGAGGTAACCTTAGCCGGCCCAGTGTTGCCGATATTTATGCTTATCGCAAACATATAGATAGTCAGTTGTCCGAATGGGTGACAACTTGGGCAGACGATAACCCGCTTGTCGAGATATTGATACTTGGCTTACATCATGAGCAGCAGCATCAAGAATTGTTGCTCACCGATATCAAGTACATTCTGGGGCACAATCCACTTTTCCCCGCATACGATCCAGCTTTTAAAGAAAAAGAATCGTTCTCCAGTACATTCGACGCATTTATTCAGATAGATGAAGGTCTATACACTATTGGTCATGTTGCGGATGGCTTTTGTTACGATAATGAGCAGGCTAGTCATAAAGTTTGGCTCGATCGTTTTGAAATCGCTACGCAACTGGTTACGAATGCTGATTATTTGGAATTTATCGCCGCGGGTGGCTATGCAGATTTTTCTTATTGGCATGCGGAAGGTTGGGATTGGCTGAAAAATGAGCGTATCAACGGACCGCTGTATTGGCATGAGATAGAAGGCGAGTGGATGGTGTATGATTTAGGCGGATTGCGAAAAGTCGATCCTGCCGGGCTGTTGTGTCATATCAGTTTTTATGAAGCCGCTGCTTACGCCAATTGGAAAGGAATGCGTTTGCCAACAGAGCAAGAGTGGGAAGTTGCAGCGATCGCTTTCGACTGGGGGCGGCGTTGGGAATGGACAAACAGCGCTTACCTTCCTTATCCGGGCTTTAAAAAGGCTGCAGGCGCCATTGGTGAATACAATGGTAAATTTATGGTCAACCAAATGGTGTTACGTGGAGCGTCGGATGCAACGCCAAAAGACCACAGCCGCATAACGTACCGTAATTTTTTCCACACATCGGCACGTTGGCAATATACAGGTATTCGCTTAGTGAAAAGTTGACCTGACTAAGGCACGAGGCGCTTACCTAAAATCTTTAGACCATACTCGTTGCCATCCATTTCGGCTATACGCGGAAAATCGCCCCAATCAGTAAAACCAAAACGGTAAAACAAATTTAAGCTCGGGATATTATGTGAAAATATAAAAGCCAACAGCGTTTTAATCTGAAACTGCGGCGCCACATCGATCGCATGCCGCAATATTTGTTTACCATAGCCGCTGCCGCGTTTGTCCATAGCCAAATAAATACTAATTTCCACCGTTCCGTTGTAAGCTGGTCGGCCATAAAAAGATTGAAAGCTTACCCAACCTACCGTTTCTCCGGCTTGATTTTCAACCATCCAAAGTGGGCGTCGTTCAGCGCTATGCTCTTCAAACCAGTCAATTTTGCTTGCTATGCTGACTTCCTCCGTATCTGCTGTTACCAAACGTGAAGCGATCGTTGTGTTATAAATAGCCACAATAGCTGCTAAATCCGTTTGTTGCGCATTACGATAGACCAATGCTTCCATGTTAATTGTTTTGTGGCTGCAAATATATTCAAAGCAGCGAAATATTCATGTACATATTATGGCTTATAGTGGCTGCAATTAGACTTGCTCATCTTGATTTTTCGATTTTGGGTAATATTAAAAGCAAGGAGCGCGGTGATTGATAATCCGCTCCTTGCTTTTTAAACGTCATTTTGTCTTCTAAATCTGCCTTTAAAATAGTAAGCTACCTCACAAAGCATTTTTTTTATTTAGAACGATCGACTGGTCCAACTGCCTTGAAACAGGTCGATTGCGGTAGATTCTGGTTTATAAAGCGTTCGATAACGTAATGTTCCGTTGCTCCTTAAGTTCGGTAATGGAACACCCAACTGGTAGGGGGTAAAGGTGATTGATCTAATTTCGCCAGTTGTTGTTGGATATTCCAACTCTGTGTATTGCATTACTCTAAAAAGTGTCTGATCTGTTGGTAGGCGCTCGGCCGCGAAGTTTATTTGCCGCACACCATTTACTACACTAAAGCTTGAAAGGATTCGATTATTTAGCGTACTTATGTAGCGAGAGCCGTAGATTCGAGCATTTGCAGACACAACGTTAGAACTGTCTCCACCGTTGGAAAATGCAATAGCGTTTACCAACAACGTACTTTCTGGAATTTCATCCACGTCTACCAACTTAAATCGTCCGTGCTCGTCAGCTGAAATATCCAAATTTAGTTCGCTGGTTTCAGAACTAAGCGCTGTGCTGTAACGTATTTTTACCCGATTAATACGTTTATCCGGTGATACGCGAAACCTTATTTGTGCCCTGTAATGTCCTGGAAAGATCCGCAACGAATCCACTTTGCCAGGCTTAGCAAGTTCAGCCTCATCCAAAAATTCCTGATAAAACGAGTTGCTTTGTCGCTCGCAACTCGCCATCACACACAATAGTATACCTAAGGCAAAAGATATAATTAGATTTTTCATAAGTATTTCATCTTAAAGTTGGCCAAATAATCTCATTTCATTTATCGTAACCGCGATATCTCCGGAATAGCGTAAACTCCAGCCTGCGTATATCCTTAATCTAATGTACCGGTATTTCGGATGCTGGTGTGGATCTGTAAATTCGTAGGTGTCTCCATTTGCAACCAACGAAGCAAATTCGCTATCTGTTGCGGCAACGCCGGAGCCTAAACCGCTAGGTCGTTCGGATAAAAACCTTCCTAAAGATGTCCAGGAATTATCCCATGCACCAGTCGGATTAGGGTTATTACTACCAAAAACTTCAAAATCGTAGATATGTTGGTGGCCGTAGAGCGAAGATCTTAGTTGAATTCTTGGCCAAAGTTGTATCCTGCTCAGATTAGCCGGCTGGATAATATCAAACGTAACGGAGACTGGTAATGAAAAGTTCGGTACACCGCCAAACAATCCCCAGTTGTAATTTCCATCCCACATAGACGCATAATTACCGCCAGCGCTCGCTTGAAAACCGATGTCATTGGGCAGCTGCATACCTCTAAAACTTCTGTGGTTTAACATAACCTCTGCAATAGGTGTTAAGTTTCTGATCAACGTATCCGATCTGTGATCCCATCGATCCTCCACATAGACGCCAAAATCAGTAGGTGTAGGCGGGAGTCCGCGTAATCGCAAAAGACCGTTTTCCTGATTCGTGTATTCGGTTTCTATAGGACGCCATTCACCGGCTTGATCTCTGCCTATAATTCGTATGATAATATCTGAACGTGTGCTATTTTGATAGGTCAGATTAAAGCCCCCAAATGTTGGAATAATATCGGGCATGGTGGCAGAAAAGTGATCTCTAGCGGTTAGGTAAGGCGGCCGTAATGCCTCAATGTTGACAATAAGCGGTGCAGACTCTACTTCGCCTACCGATACAGATCGTAGCTCTACTTCGTAGCTTCCTTCGATACCATAGCCGTCCACACGTAGCTGATTTTGATATATGGATGATTTGGATTCCCGAATGATACCATTGTCTAATCTATACGTTGCTTTTATATACCTTAAATCTTCTAATTGGGGTAAATCATAGCTGATGATTGCACCGCCACTGATCGGTTCGACGTGAATGTTCGTTACCGAGGGCGGGACTTCGCCAATTCTGTTGACACGCAACCCTCTGTCTTCTTCACAGCTGTAGGTTAATACTATTACACACGTCAACAGCACGATCGCAAAGTGTGGTTTTATTTTAAATAATGTTTTCATAATCTAAATTTTAGATAAACTATTTTGTGTGATCTTCACCCTCTTACCAACCCGGGTTTTGTTTTAATTTTGGGTTTCGCCTTAATTCGTTGATACTAATTGGCCAAAAATAGTCTCGTGTTAAAAAAGTTCGGTTAAAGAACGGTACCGTTCTGTAAAAGCCTGCCACGTTGTCCGATCCCATGTCCCATCCAGTAATCACCACATTAAGTTCTTCTATGGCGTCTTTCCAGCGTCGAAGATCCCAATACCTGACGCCTTCAAATGACAGCTCAATAGTACGTTCTCTTTTGATGATTTGGCGTAAACCTTCTTGTGTCTGCGGAAGATTCGGTTGGGTTGAGTGATTTGCCCACGATTGAACCACGCCTTGAAGTCCTGCCCGTGCTCGAATGCTATCCACATAGGCATAAACAAGGGGTGATGGCCCTTGGCTTTCGTTTAGTGCTTCCGCGTATAAGAGATATAAATCTGCTAAACGAATTCTGGGGATAGCGTACAAACGTGCATTGTAAACATTATTCGCACCATATGAATTTTGATAATTTGTGTATTTTTTCACCGTGTAACCCATCGTTTGCCCGACGCGTGTATTCGCTAGTTGTGTGTTTCCACCTATTTTGTAATTTGTTACGACGGAATTTGCATCATTATTGTCGTATTGCATAAAGAAACGGCCTCCGTCAAACGAAAGCACACCATAAAAACGAGGTTCTCGGTCCAGGTGCATGCGTGCCGTGTTATACCCAATCTGGAAGTCGAAGCGGTAAGCTTCCGAATTAGGTACAGCGACTACGTCGTAGCGGTTATTGTATGGATAGTTTTTGTCCTGCTCGATAGGTACACCATTGCGTGAGTAAAATTTTTCAGCCATGTTACGTGTAGCGCCCATTCTGCTTGTCATCAAGCTCGAATTGGCGTTAAATCCGTGCGGCGTAAAATTTGCCTGAAATGTGCCACTGGCAACATTGCGTGTGTCATACCAAATACCTTCCGGATTTTGATCAGACTCGCTAAATGCCGTGCGGGCATTCATTTGAAATTGTGCTGTCGGGTTTTGTACAGTCACCGAAGCGGGTCGGCTCCATCTGTGTAATCTTTTTCCGTTTTCAGCAGCAAGCGCGATAGCTTCTCTACAAGCTTCTGCTGCGATAGTCCATTTAGTTGGATCAAAGGTAGGGTTAAATAAAGGCCTGCCTCCATCGTCTAAAAAATTAGCCATATCCGTATTTCCATTAAAAAGCGGGCTGGCGGCTTCTATCAGTACTTGCGCTTTTATAGCCCGCGCGATGATTTGATTGATGTGGCCAATATCTACGTTGCCGCCAAGGTCGGTGACCATCAAATTTGGCATCGCGTCATCAATAGTCGCAACAATATAGGCGAAACACTCATCCACAGGGCGGCGAGGTTCATGCATTTCTGATGGCACATCATACACGTCAAAATTGTTATCGCGTATGATGATGGGGCCATACGCACGTAAAAGTAAGAAGTGGTAATATGCTTTCAGAACCTTCGCCTCTGCTGCCCAGGTTTGTTTTTCATCCATGGTCATGTCGGGCACTTCAAAAATACGCGCGATAAACACGTTACAATCGTTAATTGCTTGCCAGTAATTCCCTTCCCAATAGTTAAGCAAAGGGTTGTTCACGTTTTGTTGTCCCATGGCTATATACCACCCCGGGTAAGTTCCTGAGCCGTAATTGCTGGGCGAGTTCAACCAAAATTCATCGGCTATCAAAAGTCGGTCGCCGCCCAGATAAGTTGCAGATGGCAGCCTGTTATAACAATTGGCTAAATAACGTTGTGCCATCACCCGTAAATTGAAGGCTTGATCGATGACGGGTACATTATCCGGAACGATATCAATAAATTTAGTACACGATCCCAAAAAGAGGAGAAGAGAAACGATGAATCCAATAACTATATTTTTCATAAGAGATTTTATAAGTTAAGGTTTATGCCAAAATTAAATACCCGTTGCAAAGGGTAAGACAATCCGGAACCGCCCATTTCGGGATCCCAAAGTCGAAAACTGCTCCAGTTAAAAATATTGCTGGCGTTGAGATATAGACGTAAACTTTGTATTTTGTAGCGTCGAAGTGCATCGCTTTTTAGATTATAGCCTAACTCGGCTTGTTTCAGTCGTAGAAAGCTGCCGTTGCGCATCCAAAACGTGCTTGTTTGTGTGTTATTCGGTGTTGGCTCTGCGCTGAGACGTGGCCATGCGGCATACAGATCTTGATTTTCTTCTGACCAATAGCTGTCGGCCCAGGCCTGAAGAACAGCGTTCGGAGCGGTTTGACTACCAAAGGGCGCTACGCCTGGTGTTGTTTGGTTCATTTGGTACGTCGGACTGATAAATAAGGAAGTACGGGCGTTACCGGAGAAGAAAAATGAAAAATCAAACGATTTATAACCGAGACTTCCTCCAAAACCGAAGGTAATTTCGGGTGTTGTAGGCAAGCCAATAGGAACCATGTCGTCTGCGTTTATAACACCATCTTTGTTTACATCCACATATTTTATGTCGCCACCCCGCACTCGTTCGCCGCCAAAAAGTTGGTCGGGGCTGTTGTATACTTCTGCATCGTCGATAAAAAGACGTTCTGCAATATAGCCGCGCTGTTGATTAGCATGAAGACCGATGCGTGACAAATAGTCGTAAGCAAAAGTAGGTTCGTCGAAAAACGTATATTCCCCGGTAGCGTAGGTTAACGTTCCTCTAGCCTGAAACCAAAGGTTAGCATTGACCACTTTATTGAAGGTTAGTTCTGAATCTACACCATGGCTTTTATATTCGCCCATATTTGCCAGCACGGCTGCCTGAAAGCCGGCAGAGGCAGGGATCCCTGCTCGCTGCTGAACAATATTGTTTCGGTATTGGCGGTAGATATCGGTTGTCATTTGGATGGTACCATTAAAAAGGCCAAGATCTATTCCTAAATTAGACTGTCTGGATATTTCCCACTGCACATATGGGTTATCGTATCGATTGATAGATATTCCCGGGAAACTTACAGAACCGGCGGTCGGCAAACCAAATGTGTATCCGCGGTCTCCGACATCTAGCGCGACATCTGACAAGTAGAAAAAGCGCGTATTACTGATGGCATCGTTGCCCAGCCATCCTTGTGTAAACCTAACACGCAAATTATTTAAAGTAGGTGCGAGCTTTTTCATAAACTGCTCATTACTTAAGGTCCATGCCAAGCCAAACGAAGGGAAAAATCCCCATCGATAACTTTCCGCAAATCGCTCTGAAGCATTGTAGCCGAACGTAAATTGTGCATAGTATTTATCATCATACGCATATGTAGCATTCCCGGAGAAGCTGACATTTCGAAATGGAAGCGTGTTGATAAGCGTGACGTCATTTGGTGTAATAACCCTATCGCGAATCGTTCCGATCCCCATAACGGTTATGCCATGTTTCTCCGCAAATACGCGGTTATAGTTTAGCTGTGCTTCGGCATACGTTATAGCTTCTAATTCCCGGTTACCAGGAACAAAATTCAGAAACTCCGTTCCTCGCTCCGGATTGATATTAAAGAGCGAAAGTGGAGCATTTGGATCGCTAGAGAACATGGGTACATAGTAAAACGGATTGTATTGTCTGGTCTGTGCGAAATAACTATTCCGCGTGATGTTAAGCAATCCGCGAAAATTAAGTCCTTCGGTGAGAAAATTCATACCTTGATACAGTTCTGTCTGGAAGGACAAGTTGCTTCTTCTCCGCTCAGAATAGCCCCGGACAATCTCGGCGTAAGCATTTAAAAAATTACCTTCTCCATAGTTTCCGAACATAGGATGGGTAATCCAGGACATGTTTTCCGGCGGTGTATAAACCGGTTGGAAGAGTACAGGATTTGAACGGATAGCAGATTGAAACGCAGCTGTTCCTGACGATGGAGGGCCGTTATAGTCTTGTATGTTGACTAAAGCGCGAGCAACAATTCTGGTGTTTTTGGCCACATTTACATTCACATTAGTGCGCAAGTTTGACACGTTGAATCGTACGTTACTATTAAAGTTGTTGATTGGCTCAATTTTGAGTAATCCGTTGTCTGTCGTGAAATTTCCACTCACGTTATAGGTCGCTATTTGTCCACCACCAGAGAGTCCAAGATTGTAGTTTTGTGTGGTCGTCACTCGTCTGGTGATAAAATCTAACCAATCAATTGCTGGATACCGCATAGGATCGTCACCAGCTATGGTGCGCTCTATCTTCTCGAGCGAGTACAGGCCGATACCATCTCGTTCTGCAAGTGGCGTACGCGTGAGAACAGCTTCCCTGTTCATAGTCATAAATGTAACAGGATCGGCCAGTTGGAGATTTTGTGTAGGAGCTGAAATACGTTGTTCCGCACGGAAATTTATTTTTGCTGGACCTTCCTGACCCATTTTAGTAGTTACCAAGATTACACCATTTGCACCTCTTGATCCATACACCGCGGAAGCAGTGGCATCTCGTAACACCGAAAAACTTTCAAGATCATCCCAGGGAATTCGTGCTAAATCATCGGCAGAAACCTCCATGTTATCTACCAAGATAAGTGGTCTGGCACTTACGCCGAATGTGCCTACGCCGCGCACAAAAAAGTCTGCGTTATCCATGCCTGGTTCTCCGCTTCGCTGAAACGAAACCATACCTGCAACGCGCCCCTGTAATGCCGCTGTCAAATTGCTCACAGGTGCTTGTAGTTCTTTAGGAGAAATTGATGTGACTGAACCAATAAGATCTTTTTTTCGCTGTCGCTGTCCAAATGCGGTGATAACGACCTCCTCTATGCCTCCATCGTCAGAGAGAAATATTACATCGATTGTTCGCTGGTTGCCAATTGGAATTTCCTGTTTAATGTATCCGGTCATGGAAAAAACCAATGTTGCGTTTTGTGGCACTTCTAAAACATAGCGTCCGTTAAGATCTGTCGCCGTACCTATACTACGTTTGTCTTTCACTGTCACGGAAACACCTAGTAGTACATTTCCGAGGCTGTCTTTTACTATTCCAGTAACATTTGTTTGCTGTTGTTGCGTTGTAGACGATGGCACTACTTTTTTTATTTCGGGGGTTTTGTTTCCTGACATCGCTTGAAGCGCATGGTTAGAAACCAAAGCGATCGTTTCGGTTTTAGTCAAACTCGGTGTTTTCCCGCTTGCTAGCCTTTGCTTTACCTGGTTTTTGGTAGATTCGCTTTTTAGTTTTTCGGTCTTGCTCTTGATAGCCGCAGCGTATAAGCTAGGGTCTGATCTAACATGCGCAGATAGGGGAGTTGCTCCTACAAAAAGCGCAAACAGAAGGCTAGAGGCTAACGCTTGCACAAAAAGTGTAATCTTTAAAGGGTTTTTTAGGTTTATATAAAATAATAAGCCCTTTAAATTAAAATTTATGTTCATAATAGGGTGCTGGTTAGAGGTTATTAAAGCATTAGTTCATTAATATTAAAACAGATTTCTCTGTCTCTTTTGGTAAATTTTCGAAGTCTGTTTATTTCATCTGCAGGTCTCCTTTCGCTAATATTATAATGAGTCAATAGTTTTTATTTATGAATATTTGTATTTCAAAAGTTTATCCTGTTGTGTTGTTAAAATTTTTTATATATCTCTGTAGTTATTTTGTTTTGTATGTGGTTAATGTGTTGAATCTTGTAGATACATTGGGTGTAGAGAAAATAAATTTATCCTCTCGATTAATAAACTATTAAAAGCCTTTTTTAGGTGTCTCGCGGATGTCAGCTTGATAATTTGAGCCGGTATAAATCACACCGTAAAAATGGGCTAACAATGAATTTTTATTATTTGTAGCTTTAGTTAAATTAAGATTTCTTTAGAATGGTTATTTCAGATAATTTTGACTTTAATTCTGCCTGTTGAGCTATAATGCATAGTTTTGCGAAATTTATATCTCTCGAAAAATTAAACTTATTCATAAATATCAATAAAAAGTTAGTTTGACATTTCAATTTTTTCTATATGAAAAATAAATGTCTTTATGTAAAAATAAGTTTTTAATTAACAATGTAGGTCTGTTTGTTAAGGAAATTTTACGATATCGTTGTAGTTTAGGGATAATACGGGTTTTCCCGATTAATTTTCTGGTCGGGCTAGTTGGTGAAGGGAAGTTTTTGGCGACATTTTAGTTGGATAGACAGGAAAGATTGATGCCAGCTGTGCTCTGGGGAAGCTTAGCAGCCTTTTCAAACTTTTTATTTTCCTCTATACAGCATCTTATACATATCAAAACCCGGTGCCCAAAAATCTTTTTTGATGGCTACGGTTTCAAAACCGTTTTTCTCATAAAAACGATAAGCCATCTGTGAAGTGCGCACGCTAATGGTCTTAATGTCGTCTAAGGATTGCAATATATGAATACGGTGCTGCAACAGTTTCGTGCCCAAACCCTGCCCATGTGCTTCCGGATGTACAAAGTCCCAACTCAATTTGCCGATACCTTCGGCTTTTTCAAAGTTGATACCAGCGGCAGCTACAATTTTTCCCTGCCGCTCGGCCACAAAATAAAGTTCAATTTCCTGATCGAGGTAATGATCAACGTCTGCAATTTCCTCTTCGGCAAAGTACGTGGGTACTAGCAAGCTCATCAGTTCGAGCACAAAATTTTTGTCTTGTGGTAGATAGGGGCGAATGTTAATTGCTTCTTTCATGTTGGTTACATCGTTTTCTTTTTTGAATAGATTTTTTGTTTGACTAATTTCTTTGCAAAGCCGTCACCTACTTAATAGACAAAATAAAGTTATTTTTTGTTTTTTTGCACATTGCACGCAACTTTTTGAATACATAAAGCACGCCAGATTAGTATGTACAAGCTTATGATGTTTGCAAAACAAAGTAGGTAGGCTTTCTCGGATTGCTAAAAAGGTCGCTTTGAAAAGGCGTATGCGCTTCAACAACTGTTGGATAACTAGCTCGCTTGCGACGAAAGAATTCAATTATTCCGTCAGCTAATCATACCTCTAGGTGGCCAGTATCCGGAGCGTGTGGCCAGAACCGCGTCATTAAAAGAAGCAACGCCGACTGTGCTTTTCCCTTCCGATGTTCGGCGAAGTGTCAGACGCTTTGGCAATCGTGTCGCATAGCGATGAACGCCTAGCTTTGATCGCCGAGAAAACAGCATCGCTCAACAAGGCTTCGAACGATGCGCTATTGCTTTATCAAAACTGTATGGCAAACTATTTGGAGGTGATTACCGCACAAAGTAATGCGTTGCAAAATGAGCTGGATGCAATAACCATACACCGGGATAAATTGCAAGCGTTGACCGATTTATATCGTGCATTAGGCGGAGGAGTAGAGTAAGGAAGGCGATCTCTTTAGCGGGAGAGGCTGCCGAGGCAAGCGACCGAGAGACGAGGCTGTCTGGAAAGTAACTACCTTTCGTCATCGAGCAGGAGGAACGACGGCGAAGCAATCTCAGAAAAATAAAAATGCAGATTGCTTCGTCATACTTCCTCGCCATGACACATTTTGAAGTTGATCAATTATTCTTTTGGACAGCACCAGGACCTTATTTAATCAAATCCAAATACAGCATCGGCGTAATCACGATGGGTGCTGCATCCGTAAGCACCAACGTCACTTCATGTTGTACCGCAAAACCTCCTTTATTTCCCAACATGGTAAAACCATCAAGCTGTTCAATCGCCAGCGTAGAGCGGGTGTTAAAAAATGTTTCTATAGCGACAACCGACCCTTTGCGAAAGCGACGTTTGTCTGCCGGATCGCGGTAGTTTAAAATATCGGTTGGTTCTTCATGCAAGGCGTTTCCTAAACCGTGGCCGCCAAGGTTTTTAATGACTTGAAAACCGGCTGTTTTAGCTTGTTTTTCCATGTAAGCGCCCACCTCATTTATACGCATGCCCGAGCGCATACGCGCGATAAGCCCTTGTAGGGTGTGGAGCGAGCAATCTAACAATTTCTGATGATTATGCTTATCCGTACCGACTAAACGGGAAGCACCGTTGTCTGCCCAAAAGCCGTTCCACTCGGCAGAAACATCGATGTTTACCAAATCACCGTCTTGCAAGATAATTTCACAAGACGGTATACCATGTGCAACCACATTATTGACACTGATGCAGGTATTTCCCGGAAAGCCGTAGGTTAATCGGGGAGCAGAGCGCGCGCCTTTCGCGGTTAAGTAAGCGCCGCCTAAGTCGTCTAACGCCTTGGTGCTTATTCCCGGGCGTACCTGTTCCAGCATGTACTGCAGCGTTTCGGCGACAATGTGCCCTGCTTGTTTAAGCATATTGAGCGCTTGTTCGTTTTCTACGATCATCTTTTTTATTTCAAAGATAGACGGATTCAATCACCGCTAGGTAGTAAATTTTGGACAGGAGCAATCGTCGTTAAAATAGTTACCTTTGTAAACATGCCGATACAATGTCTTACATCAATACGTTTTTCATTCGATCTGGAGCAGCTAAGTCTGCCCGTCGAATCGGCTCTGGATACGTTTGTGGTCGGGATTTATGAATTTGACTTAGCTAGTCTAGGTAACGAAGTCGCGCTCTTTAACGATGGTTTTCCTGCGCTGGTTATTCTTCCGAGGCAAGAATTAAAAAGCACCTGTCGTGTTCACGATAAGCTTCGCGCGTTAGATTCCATATGGTTTGCAGCGGGAGCCGTCAGCCAAAGTTATTGGCTGCCACCTCATGCATTAGCAAATGAAAAGCTGACTATCGTGCGTTTTTTTCCATCGGCTTGGCAAGTACTTTTTGGTAAGCCGGCCGTTCTGCAACCTTATGTGCACAATCTAATTGATTATCATGCCGGTTTAGCAACTGTTTTTCAACGTATTTACGATGCGCCATCGGTGGTGCAGGGCTTAACAGGTTTACTACTAAGCCTGTTTGCACAACGCCCGATCGATGCACGTGCGCTGGCCTTTGATCAGCTTGCCATGTCCGTGGAGCAAAATAGCAAAGCCCATAGCCAAAGTGTATCAAGTTTATCCAATTTTCATCCAAAATGGATACAACGGCAATTTAAGCGTAGCATGGGCGTAAGTCCTTACCAATTTGTACAATTGCAGCGATTTATCGCCGCGTATCGCTATTTTCAAGAAGATACGGCGCCCAATTTACACAGCATCGCTGATGCCTGTGGCTACTATGATGCCAATCATTTGGTTAAAGATTTCAATAAGTATCTCGGTGTATCGCCAAGGCAATATTTTAAAGCACGCTCGCATCAGTAAGTATGAAAAATCATTTTGAAAGTCCGTTTCGCGGTAAGATTATCGCAGCGCATAATACTAACCCAAATATAATAGTCGGCAAGTTTAGCTATTATTCAGGTTATTACCACGGCCATGCCTTTGAAGACTGTGCGCGTTATCTTTTTCCAGATAGGGATGATGTTGATAAATTGATTATCGGCAACTATTGTTCGATAGGCACCGGCGCATCGTTTATTATGGCCGGAAACCAAGGGCATCGGAGTGATTGGATTTCGACCTTCCCTTTTTATTTTATGGACGAGGTTGAGGCATTTGATCACAGTGTTAATGGCTTTCAACCGGCTGGCGATACGATTATCGGCAACGATGTATGGATTGGTGCCGAAGCGATGATTATGCCCGGCATAACTATTGGCGATGGGGCGATTATTGGCAGCCGTGCGTTGATAACGCGCGATGTTTTGCCCTACTCGGTCGTAGCCGGAAATCCGGCGAAAGAAATCCGGAAACGATTTGATCCCACAACAATAGATAAGTTGCTCGAGATAAAATGGTGGGACTGGGAAGCGGAAAAATTAGCAGCCGCTATGCCCTTGATTTGTGCTGCAAATGTAGAAGCCTTGTATCTATTTCATTATATGTACGACCCCGCTTAAGATCGACCGCGTATTCTGCATTGTTGTACACGAAAAATGCGATGTCGATTATACTAAGTTTTCCGGCAAGATATGTTGCCACGCGTCCGATAGATGATCGATAATATCCGTGGCAGTCATGCTTTTTGGATGAATCTTTTTGGCCGCACAATCGCCCGCCAGGCCGTGCAGATAAACGCCCAGTATCGCGGCATCTGCTGGCGAATAAGCTTGCGCTAAAAGCGATATGATTATTCCTGACAACACATCGCCAGCACCGGCTGTTGCCATACCCGGATTTCCGGTGGCATTAAAATGAATTTCACCGTCGGGAAGCACAATCGCCGTGTTAGCACCTTTTATCACAACAATCTGCTGATAACGATTAGCCCAATCGCTGGCTTTCTGCAATTTTTCAAAATCATCCTGCCAAGCACCGATCAGGCGTTGCAATTCTTTCGGGTGCGGTGTTAAAATGGAATATGGAGGGAGCATAGTTAGCCACGCTTGCTGAAGAGCCAAGATATTTAACGCGTCAGCGTCAAACAACAGTTTTGGCGTTTGTTCTTTTTGCTGTAAATCTTTCAACAGTTTGCACAGCGCTTGTTGGCTTTCATCGGCCGTGCCCATGCCCATACCAACCGCTAATGCTTTGCTCTGCAAAGACGCTAAGTCGAAGTTGGTAATAATTTCCTCCGTAGCGTCTGTTTTGACCAAAGCTTCAGGCAGAGCGGTTTGCAAAATCTGATAACCACAACGAGGCACGTAGCTTGTAACCAAGCCGCAACCGGTTTTCAACGCCGCGCGACTGGCTAAGACGATTGCACCGATGCTGCCATAACTGCCGCCAGCGACAAGCGCATGACCGAAGGTTCCTTTATGCGAAAATTTCTCCAGCGGCTTAACGATTTTTTTAATATCAGCACTGGTGCTATACCGCTTGTTTTCTGGTAGACTATGCAAGACATCTTGGTCTAAACCAATATCAAGTACAACAAAATCTCCGGTAAACGCACCGTAAGCCGGTAGCAATAGCGCAAGTTTAATGGTGGCGAGCGTGTACGTGCGATTGGCTTTGATTACCGGCGCATCCGGCGGTGTTGGTACATCAGCGAGTAGACCCGAGGGAATATCGATCGCAAATACGCGATTGTTTGTAGCGTTGATCTGCCGAATCATTGGCGCCCAACTGTCGTCGAGAACGCGTGATAGACCGTAGCCGAAAAGTGCGTCCAGTACAATACTTTTTTCGGAAAAATGTAGCTTACTTTCCTTGTTGATTTTTATGATGGGCACGCCGCACGTCGCAAGGCGTTCCTGATTAATCAGATTTTCAGTGCTGTAGGTTGTATGTTCTAATAGGTAAACCGTCACCTCGTGTCCGGCTTGCTTTAGTAAACGTGCTAAGACCAATCCGTCGCCGCCATTATTGCCAAATCCGCACAGAATCTCGGCTTTGCACGAACATTCGCCAAATACCTTCTGGAGTTCGTTGTATAACATCCTTCCAGCGCGCTCCATTAGCGCTGCCTGCGGCAATTGTTGTCTGACGACTGTTTCGTTTTCTAGTGTACGGAGAGCTGCTGCGGAGAGAATTTTCATGACTGTCTTTTTACTAAAATAAGGAAAGTTGCTGGTAACTGAACCCTGCTGCGCGCCGAAAGTTTTAGCAGAAAATTATACATATTGTCGCATTATATTACAGTGCGGGGTTGTAGGAGGTGTAAGGAGTTTGACTACTGATGTTACTTTATAACGATAAGCAACAAAACTATCATTTTCATAGTTAGTACGATTTTCTTAAGGCAAAACATCCCGTGTCTCACGACAGGGGATGTTTCAAAAAATTATAAAGTTGTATATTTCAGCAATGATAAAACGAAGTTTTTTGATTTCCGTTTTCTAAAATTGGCACTTTTTCATAAATTCTATTAATTTTGTGCGGCTTTTGCTCACTTGGTCTACCTATTCACCGATGATTCGTTTAGCAACCAGTTTGTCATTCTGATCATCATTTAATGTCTATCAATAAAAATGTTTATCCATTAGCGCTATGCAGAGAGCGCATTTAAAGAAATTGGGCGAGCCAATTCTCACTGTACTGGAACCTGATGGATCAGCGTTTTTAGACTACTGTTTTGTTTCTTGTGCCAGTAACTTGGTGGGGGTCGCTATTTTTCATCATGAACACACTGTCTGTACGGTGGCTTTGGTGCGTGACGAGGATGGGCATAAAGTGATGTTGTCACACCTAGACGAAGATTATCCCGTCGAGCCGATGCAGCTAAAGGCGCTAGAAGAAATCTATGCGCGAAATTTCACCTATTAGCAGCGAGATATCAACGCTATAAAGATTGCAACGATCTTACCGCCTAAGTTCGTTGCGTGTGTATTATCAGCATTTTTTGCCTAATCTCCTTCGTCCGATGCGGTCATTTGCCGCGAGTTATACAAATCTTGTAACCGGTAGAAGTCATTTGCATCTTCTATATTTTCTCCGAAAAAATCACTGTAGTAGCGTAACTGATGAGCTAATGTCCAAACATCTGGATCGTCTGGGTGCTTTGCCCAAGTCGTGTAATACCATGTAAAAAAGTCTTGTCGTGCCTGGCCAAACAAGATCATCTGCCGTAGCGGGTCGTGTATGTTTTCCATTGTATACTGTCTTTGTTTAGCTATTAACGCAGATAACTCCCTATGGTTCACCGATACGATGAATCATATCAGCAAAAACAAAAGGGGCTTAGAAGCGTCTTTCTACATAGAAACATCATCGATATGACTATGAATTTTGACATCATAACATTGGACGATTTGCAAAAAGAAGCAAATGTGCCGAAGACAGTAGAAGATCAAGCGGAAGAAACTTGGTTTGTAAAATTTGGTGAGGAAGTGGTGGGCGTTGGGCTTTTCCTTCCGTCGAGCGACAAGTGCGTGCTAGCAATCATCGGGAATAGCTACGAAGATAAGATCGTAATCGGTAATTATGCGCCGGAACATACGGATGAGGCTCTGCTTCGCGAAGGGTTAGACATTGTTTTTCAGGGTTACTTACGCTCCATCAAAGGTGATACGGTAATCGGAGAAATGCAAGTGGATTAGCGCCTATCGCTTGTAAATGCGTTGTCTATGAAAAAAATAGGCGGCCGTCCTCTCGGTAAGATAAAGACATCTCTAAAGTTTGGCAATTTTACTTCTGCATAGTTTGCCAAACTTTAGGCATGTCTTCCTTTTTTTAAGTAAATACCAATGCAATCCTGTTTACGGTTCGATTACCGTACCGTTAATCGTCACGTTCTTACAGGTAAACGCAATGGTAATATTGCCCATATGCCCGGCATATCCATAAGCAAGAATTTGGTCAGAGAAAGAATTCAGCAGTGCTTTATCAAAATTGATAGTTTTTGCAATCGCTTTACTGTACGTATCGGTCACTACAATTTTTCCGGTTAATTGTGCCTGTCTTTTCGTTAGCGCCTTCAACATTTCAGCTGCAAAAGTAGGCGCATCGATATTGACGAAAACCGCATCGCCCATCATATTCTCTGCGGTAGCAGTAGTTACCGGTCTTTGCGTAATGGTGGTGTCTGGCGCTGCAGCAGAAAAAGTTGATCCGGCCGGATATCGAGCTATGCTAAGCGCGGCAGAATTAATTTTGCAGGATAGTTCGCGGCCGCCATCTTCTAGAATAAGCTCGACCTGGAAGCGTTGGTCTTCTGCGCTCTGTGCACGCGCAGCCTGTGTGATCCCCGTAGCTAATGACAGCGTAAAAAAGCACAGTAACATCGTAAGTAGGTTTCTCATCGAATAAATTATATAGCGGTCTGTAATCAAGTTAAATTATATGCGATTGTGTGCTGCTTTCGGTAGCTTCATGCGCGATATATCTTGCTAGTTGTGAAGCATTTAATGTGCCAAATTTTTCGCAACGGAGTTGTGAGCAAAATCCCCCGCACCACCTTGCTTTTGTTTAACTGTTATTAATCGAGAACATTTTACGCGAGGTTGGTTAGGCAGGTTATCACACACCAACTTTCTTTATTTAAAATTAGACAGGCAACATGTCTCCAATGGTTTTTTAAACTGGTGCTGCAGCCAAACTAGGAAATAGGAGAGAGCCTCATTTTATTTAATTTAACATTTGATAACATTTTCTTTTGAACCAACTGTGTGCTTTGTCTGTTCATTATACAAACAAGAAAGGATTATATTATGAGCGAATTAACTTGGAAAGGTCGTTGGAACGAAATCAAAGGTAAAGTAAAGCAACAATATGCAGAACTTTCTGACGACGATTTATTATACGCAGAGGGCAAAGAAGACGAATTAGTCGGAAAGCTACAGAAGAAAACAGGTAAGACCAAAGATGAGGTCAACAGTTGGTTGAATGATTTGTAGAGGTTAAGTTTAGTTTGAGTTTATGAAATACGGATGATCGTTTTAGCGGTCATCCGTATTTTTTTTAGACAAACATTGCCATGGCCGATTTAATCGTCTTTTTTATCAGTCTTCCGTTGAGGGTACTGGCGTAATCTGGTCTCTTGTCCCTGCGTAAGCGATTTGAGCTTGCCGTCTACAAAAAATAGAATATTGGTAATGGTATAGGGCTGTTCAAAGGCTTGTCCCGCAAAAGTTTCTTTGTAGTACAGCTTTTCCTCGTAAAAGCCAGTGCTGTCATTTATCCAAAATTCTGATTTAATAGGTTTTCCAAAGGTAGAAAGCACCGAATCTTTTGCTGTGCCTATCGAAATGGATGTGCTGGAAAATTTACTGAATTGACTCACCGAGCTGCAAGCTGATAAGGTGAGTGATCCTGCGAAGAGTAATATTGTTACGTATTTCATGGCACGTTTACCAATCATAATATGCTGCTTTTTATGTTTAAAGATGTTTTTTTGATTATTTCCCCTTAAAAACTAAAAGTAGTAAAACAAAGTAATATCTATCGCTATTTCGCGTCAAAATCGCTATAAAAATCTACAATCTATGAATTTTTGGTAGTCGACGCTAAAAGTTGGATAGCACTATAAAACGAAATTCTTCCTATAAAAAAAAGCTTACGCGGCCAGCGTAAGCTTTTTCTATATCATGCTATACTTGTTTATATAGCCCAGCGTAGCAAACTCGCTCCCCAAGAGAAGCCAGCTCCGAATGCGGTAAGCATCAGTAAATCTCCTTTTTGCAACTGCTTTAAATTTTCCCATATGCAAAGCGGAATCGTGGCAGCAATCGTGTTTCCTAAGTATTCGATATTGCTCAGCGTACGTCCTTCGGCGATGTTAATTTCTTTACCTACAGCATCTATGATCCGCTTATTCGCTTGGTGAGGAATTAACCAATTTACCTGGTCAATATTTAAATTGTTGCGCTTAAGCACCTGGTTACACGCATCACTCATCGATTGGATCGCTTGTTTGAAGACAACTTTGCCATCTTGACGAATGTATTTCTTTTCGATAGCGATGGTTTCGTTATTAATCGCATGGAGCGAACCACCTCCCTCAATATTCAGGTATTCGCGGCCATCACCGTTACTTTGCATAAATGCATCAATAATGCCGTTTTCAGCAGAAGGTTCTAACCAAACTACGCCAGCGCCGTCTCCAAAAAGGATATTGGTAGACCGATCTTGCATATCTACAAAAGCGCTGATGTTATCGGCACCAACAACTAATACATTTTTATATCGACCAGTTTCAATCAAAGAGGAACCCATATCCAGCGCATACAGAAACCCCGAACAGGCAGCATTCATATCAAATGCCCATACGTTGTTAAGACCTAGCTTTTTTGCAATGATATTCGCCGTAGCGGGCATCATCACATCTGGCGTAGATGTGGCCACTAAGATAGCTTCTACATCATGCAGTTTTTTGTCAAATCGCGTGCATAGATCTTGGATCGCCATAACGGCCATATCAGATGTGGCCAGGTCGCGGTCTAAAATCCGACGTTCTTTGATACCTGTACGCTTCATAATCCATTCGTCGGATGTTTCGCATACTTGTTCCAGGTCAAAGTTCGTTCTTCGTTTCTGTGGCACATATCCACCAATACCTGTTATTGCTGCATATGGTCTAGAAAGGTAATTATCTTGCATGTGTATTTGGTTCTCCTCAATAAAACTGGGCAAATGTACGTTTTTTTTATGGTACTAACTCTGCTTCAAGCAAGGTATTAGCCTCCAAAGTTAAAATGTCTGCCACAAATTCGTCAATTTTTTCTTTATGCACACCCGGCATACAAATGATGTGACTAACACCGCCGCCGGTAGCAATTTGCCATTTTTCAAGCAATGCTGCGTGCTTCAGCGCTGGAAACACCACGGTAATCGCATGATTATTTCGCCATGCCTGAATCCCTATTTCCTGAAACCGCTTTACCGCATATTCCGCATTGGCTAAGCAGGCAATGGCACGATCACGAAAACCATCGCTTCCCATGCACTTAATTGCATACCACAGAAAAACGGGCGTATGTCCATTCCGGCTACCGGATATCGTCGTGTCAATCGTGCCGATGTAGGCGACTTGTCGACCAATTCTATCCTTATGATTTTTCTTAATCAGCACAATTCCGCAAGGTAAGGGAGAGCCGATAAACTTATGGCCGCTAATAGATATGCTATCTGCGCCATACGTAAAATCGAAACCCGGCTTGAGCTCCAATAACATGCTGTAAACACCGGCTAAAGCGGCATCGCAATGGATGTAATAGTTATCGATTCTTAGTTCCTGCATGATTTGGCGAAACAGGCTGATATCGTCTTTTGCCTCGGTCATCGTCGTGCCTATATTAGCCACCATGACAACGGGTTTATGGCGATTGAAGTCGATCATTTTACGCAGATCGTCGTAGTCGATTTCGCCGTGCGCCTGTGTACGGATTTGAATACTTTCCATATTCAAAAGCTTGATATTCTTTTGCACGCTGTAATGTGTAGCATCTGAATAGTAAACCACGCCGTTCGCATAAAGTTCACGCGCGGCGTATAAAGCGTACAAATTTCCTTCAGAGCCACCATTGTTGATGTATCCCCACCAGTTATCTTCTGGTGCACGAAAAACATCTGCGAAGAATGTTAACACCTCTTTCTCCATTTCGCGTGAACTGAGATCGTAGGTCGAGGGTAAAAGCGGATCACCTATGTTGTTCAATGGCAGTTTTAGTAAGGGGTAAAGTAGTTCATAATCAAAGTCTTGTGCTATTGGATAACCGATAAAATTTTGGGCGCGATCAAATGTGTTGCTTATATAGGTAGACAATCGATCTCGGTCAGCAGGATGAAGCGTGTTCATAATGGCAATATTATTTTATACAAAACTCCTTTTAAAAATTTATGTTTCCTATTTTTGTTGTCATTTGAAATTTTAATTTATTTTAACCTGTTATTTTGCATTTTTATGCTGAAAATAAAGATAAAAAGCAATTTGGTAGATTTTTAATGCGCGGACAATGAATTTAGATGAGACCGATTTACAGATTTTAAACCTGTTGCGCGTCAACGCTCGCTTGACCAATAAAGAGATAGGCGAGCGCCTTAACAAGACAGCTACCCCGATATTTAAACGTATCAAGCGACTGGAGGAGCAGGGATATATTACAGGGTATGTAGCCGTGTTGGATTACGAAAAACTAGATCGTGGTTTGGTGGCCTTTACGCACGTGCAGATTAAAGATCATTCCCGTATTGGATTACAGGATTTTCTGGAACGCGCTATTGCTTTTGACGAGGTGCTGGAATGTTTCCAGACCTCGGGCGAATTTGATTTTATCCTGCGGATTGCTGCTCGGGATATTAAAAGTTATCAAGAATTTATGATTAATAAGCTCATCGATCTGGTGCCGCTCACTTCGGTAAAAAGCACCTTTGTCATGCGGGAAGCAAAAAAATAAAGGCGCCTATACGGAGCGAGCTCGATGAATGACGCGAGGCGGCTAGCTGACGTTCGCAGCTAGGTATCCGCGTTGATTTTCTCTTCAGCCATTTCTTTGTCTTCTGCCTCTGCCTCTAACACCGCTTCTTCCTGTTCTTCATCGGGGATTTTTTCAAGCTGGAAATCGGCGTAAATGGGGAAATGATCCGAGTCGAAATTATCCTCCTTACGCATGGTTTTCAATTTGAAGTGGGTGGATATAAAAGCATGATCTAACGGAAAGCGCATAAATGGATAATGAGCGTGAAAGGTATTGAAGAAACCGCGACCGCGACGCGGATCTAGCAAACCACTGATTTTTAGAAACAGCGTGGTCGTGTAGCTCCAGGCGACATCATTGAGATCGCCCATAACCAAGATCGGTAGGGTTGCTTTTTTCGCCTCTTCAGCGATAAGCAGCAGTTCCTTGTCGCGTTCGGTTGATCGCGGATTTTCGTTGGGCACGGGCGGCGTTGGATGTACGGCATATACTTGAACTAACTGTCCGCTAGGTAGTTCAATTTGACAGCGAATGGACGGGATGTCTTCTTCCACTAAATAACGAACTTCTTCATTTTTTATCGGATACTTCGAAAATAATAACATTCCATACGTATTGTCAATAGGCACTTTCACCTGGTAAGGATATTGTTTGTCTAATGATTTGGTTCCGTCCGCCCATTTGTGGTTGGTTTCCAAAAGTAGCACAAGATCGGCCGCGCAGCGATTGACTACGGCCAGACAACCTTCTATATTGTTGTTGTCTTCGTATACATTAGAAATGAGTACGGCAATACTATTGTCCGAGTCGAGCTGATCGGCTTTTTTTACCTGTTTTTTTGCGAGCACCGTAAACGGAAAGATTAAACACAGCAAATACAGGGTGTTTACCACTATAAGCAGCGCAAATACAACCAGAACCGGTTTTGTGGGGAGGCCGATACCCAGGTATACGGCTATCCAAACCAACGATAAGACTAACTTTTGCAAACGCGGGTAATCAAATACCCGAAATGTCCAATAGTCATGACGGATAAGCGGTAGCAGCGTGAAGCATAAAATAATTACTCCAGCTATTATTAAGGCATCATTCATATGAATTGAATACGGTTTATAGCATTAACGACACACCGCGTGTAATGTTTCAATTTTATTGAAATTTAATATGTCGATAAGTAGGTTTGTTACAATATTTTGCCGGCTTGTTGCAGAATTGCTTAACAATCATGGTATTATCTTTTTTAATACGGATATTTAAAAATCCTTTAAAAATAGTCGCTTTCTAGAAAGCAGACGCCTATGGTTGAACGTTGCACGTCTTACGGCCTGCAAAAAAAAGAAAATGCGTATGGAAAAGTTGATTTTTGAAACAAATGTACAATGCTTATCACTTTTAGACAAAATCCATGTAGCTGTCAAAAAAGTTAACGGTATTTGTACATGGACTTTAGATTTAGATTCCGCATATCGCCTGCTGACGGTCGAAGGAAAAGCCTTGGATTATCGTGAAATTATCGCACAATTATCGATGCAAGGCGTTGGCGCGAATCGATTGTACGAAGAATAACGCGCTGTCGTTTATAGTGTTCAGACGCCGTCGAATTGGCCTACGTAAATAGCTCAATTCGGCGGTGTTGTTTTACGTAGGTGCTGCAGAGCGCGATGATTAACTGATCGCCGTTAGTCGATCAGTTCCACCGTAAAGGTTATCTCTTTTATCGGATAGTCTTCCTTATTCGTTTTAACCCGACTAATTTTCATCAAAACGTCTAGTCCTTCGTATACTTCGCCAAATACCGTATAATCGTTGTCCAGGCGAGGTTGGCCACCTATTTTCAAATACGTTGCACGTTGTTCTTCCGTATAAGTATAGCCTTTCTTTTTTTCTAAACTATCTAATACAGCTTCCGTAACGGGTTTGCCCACAATAAAGTAGATTTGATTCAAAAAAGAGGCTTTCTCTGGATTGTCGTCTCGACCAGCGCCAAAGGCGCCCACTTTATGAAAAGCACGCTGGTCAAACTCGCCTGGTAGTCGTGGTTTTCCGAGCGCCGGCTGTGCTGCTTCACGCTCCGCAATATCGACATCATGCTCGCCCCCCTGCACCACAAAATTTTCGATCACGCGATTGAACAGGGCTCCGCGGTAAACATCGCTCGTAATAGCTTGCACGAATAAGTCGCGGTGCGCAGGCGTGTAATCGTACAAGCGAACTTTGAACGAACCATGACTTGTTTTAAATAGCACTTGCTTTGTTTGCGCCGAAAGCAGGGTACAGCACAATAGAATAAGGCAAACGAACGTGATCTTTTTCATATAGTAGGCAATTTTACTGACCAAACTTAGTAAAAAGATGCTAGAAAAATTAGATTTATGCATATAAAGCGCTGATTACTCCGTACAAAACCTCTTATCCTGTACACTTAAGGCATGATCTTGCTAATTGCTTCAAATTTCATTAAGTTTGGTTAAAAAACTGATCTTTCAATGACGTATAAAGCAAATACAACCCGTTATGAGCAGATGCGATATAACCGCAGCGGTAAAAGTGGTCTCTTGTTGCCAGCAATTTCTTTGGGGTTATGGCATAATTTCGGCGACGATGTGCCACACCGAACCAAAGTAGATATCTGTACGACAGCATTCGATCGTGGTATCACACATTTTGACTTGGCGAACAATTATGGGCCGCCGCCCGGAAGTGCCGAAAAAGCTTTTGGTCGTATTTTAAAAGAAGAATTCGCTGGCCTGCGCGACGAACTTATCTTGTCTTCCAAGTCGGGCTACCTGATGTGGGACGGCCCGTATGGCGAATGGGGAAGTCGAAAAAACATGGTTGCCAGTTGTGACCAGAGCTTAAAGCGATTAGGCGTAGATTATTTGGATATCTTTTACTCCCATCGATACGATCCGGAAACGCCTTTGGAAGAAACTATGCAGGCGTTGGATCAATTGGTGCGATCGGGAAAAGCGCTTTACGTGGGCGTTTCTTCCTATAATGCCGAGCGTACAAAAGAAGCATACACGATCTTGCAGCAGTTAGGTACGCCTTTTGTCATCCACCAACCGAGTTATTCTATGCTAAATCGTTGGGTCGAAACAGATGGTCTGCTAGATACCTTAGAAGAGCTGGGTATTGGCTCTATTGTCTTTTCTCCGTTAGCACAAGGCATGTTGACCAACAAATATTTGGGTGATATTCCGCAAGGTAGTCGCGCAAGTCAAGGAAAATCGCTATCCACCAGTTTTCTATCTGACGAGAATTTAGCGCGTGTGAAAGCGCTCCACGAAATTGCAGAAGGGAGAGGCCAAACTTTAGCACAAATGGCCATTGCCTGGGTGCTGAGAGATAAACGCGTGACATCCGCATTGATTGGCGCCAGCAAGCCGCAGCAAGTAATCGACTGCGTGGGCGCGTTAGATCGATTGGATTTCTCGGCAACAGAGCTCGAAGCTATAGATCGCTACGCACTTGATAGCCATATTAATATCTGGGCAAAATCTGCTGAACTTAAACCTTAATATTAATGTCATGGTCATTCGCTGCGACTATTAAGCAAACAGCGAGTGACCATGACAATACTTTACCTAAAATATTTCTTTGAGGTGCTTGTAATTTGACTTAATGGTATCAAAAACCTCGTCCATTCGACCGCCTAAAATGAGTTTCGCCATACTTTCGGTCATACCCAATACCTGTTCTTTCGTAATATGTGCTGGCATGGCCAAGGCATTTGGATTGGTAAATACGTTAAGCAGAAATGGACCATCAAAGGATAAAGCTTTGCGCACAGCGTCTTCAACTTCTTCGGGTTGATGTACATTCATTGCATGGATACCCATGGCTTCGGCTACTCTAGCAAAATCCGGATTTTCCATCGTGGTTTCGTTATCTACCAAACCCGCTACTTCCATTTCTAATTTTACCATGCCAAGTGCTCTGTTATTAAACACCACCAATTTTACGGGCAGATTGTATTGCTTGATGGTTGAAAGATCGCCCAAAAGCATGGAAAGTCCGCCATCACCGCAAAACGCGATGACTTGACGTTCTGGATGCGCTAGCGCCGCGCCAATAGCCATAGGCATGGCGTTGGCCATACTGCCATGATTGAAGGAGCCTAGCAGTTCGCGTGTGCCGGTTTGGTGAATGTAGCGCGCACCCCATACGCACGACATGCCCGTATCCACCGTGAAAATAGCGTCGTTGCTGGCTAAGGTGTTAATTTTATCGGCCAAAAACTCCGGTTGTATAGCGTCTTTTTCGCCGCTGCTTTCTACGTACTGGTGCAAGCGATCCTGTACTTTATGGTGAAATGTGCCGAAAGATTGCAAGAACGCATCGTCTTCTTTTTCTTCCACAAACGGAAGCAGCGATTTAATGGATTCTTTGACATCACCCACAGCGCCGACAGTCAGATCCGCACGTCTACCGAGCCGACTTTGCGCAAGATCAATTTGGATTATGGTATTTCCTTTGGGCATAAAGGCATCATATGGCATATCTGTACCGAGCAACAGCAATACATCAGCTTCCTTCATCGCTTGGTAGCATGATGGAATGCCCAGCAGGCCAGTCATGCCCACATCATACGGCGCGTCAAGCTGTACATGCATCTTGCCGCGAAAGCTGTAGCCCACTGGTGCTTTTAATTTGCGTGCCAGTTCGGCAACTTCTTCTTTAGCGCCTGTACAACCTATGCCGCCAAATATGGTGACCGTTTTCGCTTCGTTAAGCAGTTGCGCTATACGTTGCAGCTCGTAGTCAGATGGCCGGATAACAGGTTGGCAAGCATATATTTTTTGTGCGGTATGTGGTTCTACTGCCTTTTGTTCCGAAATATCGCCCGGCAAACCGATTACGCTAACGCCTTTTTCTGCGATAGCGTGTTGTATCGCCGTTTGGAATATACGCGGTGCCTGCTCTGCCGTACTAACCAGTTGGTTGTAGCTACTGCAATCGTCAAAAAGTCTATAGGTATTGGTTTCCTGAAAATAATCCGTGCCCATTTGATAAGTCGGTATGGTCGACGCAATGACGAGCAAAGGCAGGTGTGAGCGATGCGCTTCGTATACACCATTGATCAAATGGATGTGTCCTGGGCCGCAACTTCCGGCGCAGCAGGCTATGCCATCCAATTCCGCTTCTGCGGCTGCAGCATAAGCACCGACTTCTTCGTGGCGTACATGTATCCATTTAATACGCCCATCTTTACGAATGGCCTCGTTAAAATAATTTAAACTATCTCCAGTTACGGCATATACGCGTTTTATGCCAGCTGCAACCAACATCTCTACCAATTGCTCTGCGACTATTTTCGCCATATCGTTTGTCTTTTAGAATGAATAATCTTGTTCATAAAGAAACAGCGGGATGTTAGTTTTTGTTTAGTTAAAATAGCTTCGTTTTACGGCAGTACGGTCATGGGCTTTAGCCGGGTTAGTTTGGTGGAACGAATCACGGAGCTACTTTCCAAAAAAAATACGTATTTTCCATACGAAATAATATGCATGAAAATATGAAAGATGATTTAGCAAGCAGACAATACCCCATCGGTAAATTTCTCGCCCCTGCAAGCATTACGGACGATTTGTTCAGACAATGGGTAGTCAGTATTGCCAACTTTCCAGAGGTATTGGCCAAAGAAGTGGAGCAGTTAACGGTAGATGAATTGCAGCAAAGGTATAGAGAGGGCGGCTGGACAATTGAGCAGCTTGTGCATCATTGTGCAGATAGCCATATGAACAGCTTTATACGCTTTAAACTGGCCATCACCGAAGAAGAGCCAACGATTAAACCGTATTTGGAAGCTAAATGGGCCCTGCTGCCCGATGTACTTTCCGGCGATGTGACACACTCGTTGCTCATTTTACGCGGATTGCATGCACGCTGGGCGGCTTTGTTGGCATCGCTTGCTGATGAAAACAATGATCGGTATTTTGTTCATCCGGAAACCCAGCAGCGAGTTTCGTTACGTATGAATACCGGTATCTATGCTTGGCATGGCGAACATCATTTGGCACACATTCGGTTAGCAAAAGCAAAATAGCTCTTTGCGAAGCTCATGGTGCGGATCAGTCTCGTTAACAACAGAAAAGTCGATAGCATAAAAAAGGGATAGCCTGCTCGAAGTCTATCCCTTTTTTTATTTAAAATTGGTGCTTACCAGCCTTTGACAGCGCCACCTTTAAATGCTTCTTCAGCTTTTGCTTCCACTTCGTCAGATTGGTAGGCTTTTACAAACGTTTTTACTTTTTCATCGTTTTTATTGTCTTCGCGGCTTACGATGATGTTAACATAAGGCGACTTTTCGTTTTCAACAAATATACCATCACGCTTAGCTGTTAAGTTGTTGCTGGCCGCAAAATTATTATTGATCACGGCCACGGTAACTTTATCGTCGTCCAGCGTACGCGGCAGCTGCGGTGCTTCCAACTCGAGGATCGTTAGGTTCAATCTGTTTTCGGTAATATCTTGCAGGCGTGGCAACAGGCCTACTTTGTCTTTCAACTTAATTAACCCAATCTCCTGTAAAAGCAACAATGCGCGACCCAGGTTGGTCGGGTCGTTTGGAATCACGATCGTGTCTCCGTTTTTAAGTTCGTTGATGTTTTTTATCTTTTTGGAATATCCAGCCATGGGGTACACAAACGTGTTGCCTACGATCGCTAGTTGGTAACCTCTGCTTTCGGTTTGCACATCCAGATAAGGCTTTGTTTGAAAAACATTCACATCGATGTCTTTCTGTTGCAGTGCTTCGTTTGGCATGACGTAATCGTTGAACGAGACCAACTCCACATCGAGGTTGTATTTTTCCTTCGCTACCTTTTGTGCCGCTTCAGCAAGGCTATATTCAGGACCTGCCTGTACGCCGACTTTTAACACATTGGATGATCCATTGTTTGATCCGCAGGACGCTAGGATAACGAGTAAAAGTAACGAT
>JAAIGF010151868.1_pt1 | contig 63976 bp, 43 predicted proteins | sample 6487441 | NCBI WGS metagenome assembly JAAIGF01 (sample SAMN13974129, study PRJNA590717) | phyllosphere metagenome | biome: pepper field; feature: multiple bacterial spot infested pepper fields; material: pepper leaves; isolation source: leaves from pepper fields | host: Capsicum annuum ...
AACTTCTCGCCACTGGGTGCCGCTGGCCGCAAAATGGTCAAGCGTTCGGATTTCGATCAGTGGATTTCGGATGATCTTGCCAAGATCGAAGAGGCGCTGGACGAGGTGCTGGTGAAGACGAACACAGCGCCTGAGGCCATCGACAAGGTGTTCCTCACCGGCGGCACCTCCTTCGTGCCAGCCGTGCGCCAGCTTTTCACCCGCCGTTTCGATGCCGATATGATCGAGAGCGGTGGAGAGCTTCTCTCCATCGCCCATGGTCTCGCCATGATCGGTGAAAGCGGCGATATTGAACGCTGGACAGCGTGAGATTGGGGTATCCCATGCCGGAAACATGGGATAACGTCACGCCATGATCTCGGCTCAAGACTTACTCCCGGCAGAACTCGCCGCACTTCTGCATTTCCATGCGGATGCGGGGGTCGATTGGCTGCTGGAAGATGAGCCGCTGGATCGCTTCGCCGAATTTGCCGCCAGCCGACAGAGCCGCGCACCCCAGAGAAGCCCCGAGCCACAGCAGGGGCAAACGCAGCAGCGCCCCTCCTCGCAAGGCGCGACCTCGCGTGCGTCAGCATCTTCCCGCAACGCCGCACCGCCGCCAGCCGCACAGGTCAATGTTGCGCTTCCGGATGATCAGGCGATTGCTTCCGCACGCTTTGCCGCCGAAAGCGCGCGCTCGCTGGCTGAGTTGAAGACGGCGCTTGAAAGCTTCAACGGCTGCAATCTCAAGAACAGCGCCCGCAACACCGTCTTCGCCGAGGGCGATCCTTCTTCCGGCATCATGGTCATCGGTCCCATGCCGGATGCGGATGACGACCGCGAAGGCCAGCCCTTCGTGGGCAAAACAGGGCTGCTGCTGGATCGCATGCTGGCCGCTATCGGCCTCAACCGCGCCAATCTGTTGCTCACCAATGTCGTGCCATGGCGCCCGCCGGGCAACCGTCCGCCCTCCGGCCCGGAGATGGAAATCTGCCGTCCTTTCATCGAGCGGCAGATTGCATTGGCGGAGCCGAAAGCACTGTTGCTTCTCGGCAACTTCACAGCTCGTTTTTTCTTCGGCGGTTCCGGCACCATCCATACGCTGCGCGGACAGTGGCGTGATGTCGCAGTTGGCGCTGGCGTCGCGCCCGCTATCGCAACGCTGCATCCGCAGGAACTCTTGAACGCTCCGGCCAGTAAGTCATTGGCATGGCAGGATTTATTAGCATTTCAGTCTCGCTTGCGCGAAATGTAAATGCTTACCTTTTGACCAATGTAAATGATTTATGAAAAAAGCCATGCAAATGGTGCATAACAGCGCCGCATTTGCCCGGATTGCCGAATCCTTACCGCACTGCAATAAGCATAACTGTCTTGGGAGGAATAGGTTTAAGGAACCAAGGCAATGACCACTCGCTTCCGTCCGGTACATTCCGGCTTTGAAACGCTCCGTCTGGCGGGCCTCGGCCCACGCTCCAGCCAGGGTTACCACCGTTTCGGTGGGACGAACGAACAGCTGACCGCTCGTGCTTCCACGCAGCAAGTCCGCACGACTCGTCCTTCGGCTGTCTTCGCGGATTTCCGCGAACGCTAAGAACGTTACGCTTGCAGCAACCTGCTCAAGCATAAAGATATCCGACGCTTCGCAGCGCCTTTCTTCGGGAAGGCGCTTTTGCGTTTTGGGTGTACCTCTCCAATTAAACCATTGTAATAGCCTACGATGTAGTTTCCCCTCACCTGTCGAGAAGTACAGGACTGCGGATAAGGCACCCGTCTAATATCTTGAACAAAATGGGTAGAAGACAAGCTGATGGTTGCGATTTTGGATGCAAACGTCATCGTATTCCTTTAACGGCTCATCTCGACACTCACTGCGCGAGTTACGGCGATAGGCTTTGGGAGCGCAAGCTAGAAGAGACGCTCGTTTGGGACACAACAAATGGAAATGGTGAAGTCGTGGGTCGTCAGCGAGCCGAAAATTGGGACTCTCAGCCAATGTCTGGCGGTCGCAAGGTATTTTGATGCTTGCCCGATCGAAAAGTCATTCGTTCACAAAAAGCGGCTCCTCAGGATTTTTGATCCGCCGATTTTCAGACGATCCGAACCCCGCCCGGGATTAGTGGTGTCCTGCGGATATCGCTCTGAGCCGAGAGTGATGCGCATCAAAAAAGCGTTCAAAGGCGCCCCCGTCACCGTCCATCTTCAGGTTCCGAGGATAGAGGGCTATGACCTTGTATTCGTTTCGCGCCATGACTGGATGACGTCTTACGAAGATCGCGCTGATTACCACCAGATGCTAGGCGTTCCTCACCGTTTCACGCCGGATTTCTGGGAGCGCAACCGTAGTGAAGCTCGAGCGAAGTACGCTCTTGAAGAAGATCAAAAACTGGCGGTGGTGCTTTTAGGTGGCACAAATGGCGCTTACGATTACGACGCAGCGGCCATCGACACCATCAAGCAATCCATTGAATCTCTTGTCGCTCGCGACTGGAAAGTATTGGTTTCGGTGTCCCGCAGGTCTAGTGACGAGACACAGAGCCAGATTGCCTCAATAGCGTCCAGAAATGTAGTGGTTTGGGATCGAAAGTCGGAAAATCCATACGTAGACTACCTAGCCTCAGCAGACGCCTTCTTGGTTGCCAAGGATTCCGTCACCATGCCTTGCGAAGCGTTGTCTACGGGAAAGCCTGTATACAGTTTGAATTTGACACATATACCGGGAAAGCGCCTCGAAAAGTTTGAGAGGTTTCACGCCGATCTTACGGATACGCTCAAGTTGACACGAAATTTCGAGGGCGACTTGCTGCCTTACGATTATAGGCCCCCGAACGAAGCACAGCGAATTGCCGGAATCGTAGAGACTTATTTAAAAGAAAAAAGAGCTGCAGCATCGAGATAGACCATCGTCTACGGGCAGAACTCCACTGCATAACAGCATCCTCGGTGATGGCAACAGATGCCAACACCAGAGATGCGAGTGTTAGATGTTCCCGTTAATCTGAGAACAAGCTAACCAGCAAGGCTGGAACCACTGCGCGAGACGTCGCCATCCTGCTGCGCAAGAGCATCCAGAAACGCATCATTCACATGGCAGAACTTGATCGCCTGCCAGCGGCAATATTCCTCGAGAAAGTCCCGGGAAAACCACATGCCGCTGCGTAGCGAGTCGTCTACCCAGCCCATCGTGCCCTGCTCGGCGGCTTTGTTGAGAAGGCGCTGGAGGTGGGTGCGTGACATCATGAACTCGGCTGCCAGCGCACGCGCGTCCACATAGCCGATCTCGATCCGGTCATGCTGCCGGTCGGCATCTTCGATGCGGCTGATGAATTCGTCCATCACCAGCGCACCGGCTTCCGTCCAGAGGAACAGGCCAACACGCTCCGGCGGCTCCACCCAGTCGCTGTTGCCAAGGCATGCACGGGCGGACTGAGGCTGCGCCAGGCCGAACAGGGCCGGATTGGCCATCAATGTCTGCGCACGCGTGCCGTTGTCCAGACTATCCAGAGCCGCCAGATTGGCCACATACCAGCCAAACATCGATTGCTCGCTGACCGACGTTGCGCGATAACGCCGAGGCCTTGCCGTGGGGCGTCCAACCTTTTCCACGTAGCGATAGATTTCCAGCTGATCAAGGTAATTCTGCACGGTATTGCGGCTTGCGATGCCATTGGGTGTTACGAACTCACGAAGTTGCGCTACCGTGAAGCCCTGCTGCCCCTCTTCGATATTCAGCGCCATGCCGATCTGCGTCATCAACCATTTCTGGTGAGCAGACAGAAGCCGGGCTATCCGTGGGTTTTCGTTGAAACTTCCCCTCAGCATCCGCGCCAAATTCCTCACCGCGGCCAGAAGACCAGGATGAGCAACAAGTTCTTCATGCGAATATCTCATGCGCGGTCCCAGAGAACGCCTGCGGGGCAGGACGACAGACAATAATTCATAAGAAAGAAATCAAACAGGAGAACGCATGGATTCGTTCCCTTAGTCTGACGCTCGCCAGACGCTTTTATGTGCAGTTCCCCAACCACAATATGCCACCCAAAGTTACCTCGCCTTCCTCCCACACCCTCATACCATATTTGTTCAAAATAGAACAAAATTTTAATGAAATTTCACAGGTGTTTTTTTGCAGGCGGTAGCCGCTAGCCTTGAGGTGTCGAGGCTTTTCTTGCAGCCTTGCGCTGCAGGCCGAGCTGATGCTCCCGGAAGATGATAGAGATGCCCGCACAAATGACGATGGAGGTGCCGATCAGCATCGTAACCGTCGGCACATCACCGAAGAGAAAATAGGAAACGCAGATACCGAGCAGGATGGAGCTGTATTCGAACGGCGCGATGGTCGACACTTCAGCGTGCCTGTAACTTTCCGTCAGCAGGATTTGAGCGATACCGCCCGCAATGCCGGATGAGATGAGAAGCACTGCCTGCTCAAGGCTCAACCACTCCCAGCCGAAGGGCATGCTGATTGCGGAAATAAGTGCGCCCGTCAGCGAGAAATACAGAACGATGGTCGCCGTCTTTTCCGTCACGACCAGTTGGCGCACCTGAACCATGGCAAGGCCACCCAGGATGGCCCCGGTCAGCACGGCCAGTGCGCCGATGCCTTCAGCCGCGGCAAAACCGCCCTGCTGCAACAACGTCATCTTGGGCCAGAGAATGATGATGACGCCGATCATGCCCACCAGCACCGCCGAGCAGCGGTAAATCCGCACCTTCTCGCCCAGCATCAGCGCGGCAAAAACCACGGCCATCAGCGGCGAGGCATAGCCGATTGCAATGAACTCCGGCAGCGGCAACAGGGTCAGCCCGTAAAAACCGCAGATCATGGATAGAATGCCAAGAAAACCGCGCTTGAAATGGCCGAACAGATTTTCGGTGTGAAAAGCACTGCGAAGACTGCGCAGCCACATCAGGTAAATAACGATGGGGATGATGGCGAAGGCCGAACGGAAAAAGCTGATCTGTCCCGCTGGAACATCTGGTCCGGCAGCCTTGATGCAGGTCTGCATCACGAGAAAAAAGGCAACGGATGTCAGCTTGAAACTTATTCCCCGGATGGGGTTGTAGATGTCGGCACTCATCGGGATTTTAATGATCGAGGTTTTCTGGCTTGGGCCAGTTTCGTTAAACTTTGGACCCGAAGCGCATGCACAGCAGATCGATTGACGCAAATCATTAGATCACGCTGAACAGTCGCGGTAAACCGATTATCGATGCATGGGACGCAATTGCTATAACAATGGGCTTAAAGCTTAAAATTAAAGCAAATATGAGACTGCAACTTCAAGCAGTGATGTTGAAAGCAATTATTAACCAAGAAGCACTCTACTTTACTACAGTAAATTCGACCCGTTCAAAATCAAACTGGCGCGGTTACTCATTATAATCGATAATAACTTTTAGAGCGGCAATCCTATGACCAGCGCAGCACAGGCAATCCAGAAAGGGTCGCTTCCTCCGGCCACACCGCGCACCATGCGCGTGGTTACGGATGGAATGTCCAACGATCTCAAGCGGTTCAGCAAGGATAACAGCCACATCGTCAAGCAGATCAGGCTCCTGGCCATCAATGCCCTGATCGAGGCGGCCAGAGCGGGCGATGCGGGAAAAGGTTTCTCCGTCGTCGCCAACGAAGTGCAGCGGCTGGCGCAGATCGCGTCCGATATTTCTTCCACTTTCGAGCATAATGTGCTCAGCCGCATCGGTCTCAGCCGGGATATGGCTGAAGCGCTGGTGGAAGAGATGGAGGGCGTGCGCCTGATGGACACCGCCCAGACGCTGGTGCAACTCATCGTGCGCAACCTCTTCGAACGCACCGCGGATGTGCGCTGGTGGGCAACGGACACGGCTTTGTGGCAGGCCTTGCAGCAGCCGAATGAGGCGAATGTAGCCTTCGCGTCGGAGCGTCTCGGCGTCATCAACCGTTTCTACACGGTCTATATCGATCTGGTCATGACCGACCTTCGCGGCAACGTCATAGGCTCCGCCAATCCCCGCTTCCAGCGCAGTCTTCAGGGCCGCAGCCTGAAGCTGGAGCCTTGGTTCATCGCAGCCTCGCAATGCCGCAGCGGCGATGAATATATTGTCGATCAGGTGAAAAGCAGTCCTCTGCATGATGACCGGGACGTGCTGGTCTATGCCACCGGCATTCGCGAAGACGGCAAGAATGACGGCCCGCTGGTCGGCACTCTCGGCGTTTATTTCGATTGGCAGGATCAGGGTCGCTCCATCGTGGAGAAGGAAGCCAATCTTCCGCCGCAAGTGGCGCAGCGAACCAAGGTCATGTTGCTCGATGGAGACATGCGGGTCATCGCCAGCAACGATCCCGTTCTCCGTTTCTCGCGCTATCCTTTACAGAATCAATCCGGCGCCATGCGCGGCAGTTATTATGATGGCGCAGGCTCCATCGTCGCCTTCGCCAAGACGCTGGGATATGAGGATTATGACGGCCTCGGCTGGTATGGCGTGATCGTACAGCAGACGGAAAACGAAGATATTATTCGCGATCTTCTTGGCATGAAGGCGTAACGGTGCACGAACATCCAAGAACACAGTCGAAACTATCATCGTGAAATCGCTCTTTTGCGAACTCTGCCAGACAAATTTTGCGGAGAAGCTTCGACTTATATTAAATTGATAACCAAAAGACCGTTTTGGCATAATATAGTTCGAGCGCCGCTATAATTTCAGTAATCGTTCAACATTTCATGGAATGATGTGCCAATGCGAGACACATCCGGCGGCGCATGGATTCGTATGTCTGGCAACAACCCTTGAGGACGGCATGTCCTTCGCCTCTCCCATGATGGTGATGCGTATCAACAAGTTTACTTTCAGCCATCGTGTCCGCATGATGGTCAGGCAGCGGCAGACGCAAGGTTCATTCAGGAATAGTTATGCGAACAGATACAGGCCAGATTGTTCAACTGGCGGATTATCGCCCAACCGATTTCGTCCTTGAACGGGTTGACCTCACATTCGAACTTGATCCCACGAATACCAAGGTCGAGGCGCGGCTTATTTTCCATCGCCGTGAAGGTGCCGACAAGGCCGCTCCCTTGGTTTTGGACGGTGATGAACTGACGCTTTCCAGCGTTCTTCTGGATCAGATCGAAATTCCAGCCGCGCAATATGACGTGACGCCGGATAGTCTGACGATCCGCGATCTGCCGGAAGAAACGCCGTTCGAAATCTGCGTCACGAACTACATCAACCCGGAAACCAATACCCAGTTGATGGGTCTTTACCGCACCAATGGCGTTTATTGCACGCAGTGCGAGTCCGAAGGCTTCCGCCGCATCACCTATTTCCCGGACCGCCCGGATGTGCTGGCGCCCTACACCATCACCATCATTGCCGCGAAGGAAGGAAACACCTTCCTTCTCTCTAACGGCAATTTCCTCGGCGGTGGCAATTATGACGAGGGCCGTCACTTCGCTGCCTGGTTCGATCCGCATCCGAAGCCAAGCTACCTCTTTGCGCTCGTCGCGGGTGACCTCGGCCTCGTTGAAGACACCTTCACCACCATGTCGGGCCGTGATGTGGCGCTGAAAATCTACGTCGAACACGGCAAGGAGCCGCGCGCGGCCTACGCCATGGATGCGCTGAAACGCTCCATGAAGTGGGACGAAGAGCGCTTCGGTCGCGAATACGACCTCGATATCTTCATGATCGTCGCCGTGTCGGATTTCAACATGGGCGCGATGGAGAACAAGGGTCTGAACGTCTTCAACGACAAGTATGTTCTGGCCGATCCTGAAACCGCAACCGATGCCGATTATGCCAATATCGAACGCATCATCGCGCATGAATATTTCCACAACTGGACCGGCAACCGCATCACCTGTCGCGACTGGTTTCAGCTGTGCCTGAAGGAAGGCCTGACGGTTTATCGCGATCAGGAATTTTCCTCCGATATGCGCTCGCGCGCCGTCAAGCGTATCGCCGATGTGCGTCACCTGAAATCGGAACAGTTCCCGGAAGATGGCGGTCCGCTCGCGCATCCGCCGCGCCCGGATAAATATCGCGAAATCAACAACTTCTATACGACGACCGTCTATGAGAAGGGCGCCGAAATTACCGGCATGATCGCAACGATCCTCGGTGAAGACGGCTTCCGCAAAGGCATGGACCTCTATTTCGAGCGTCACGATGGGCAAGCCGCCACGGTGGAAGATTTCGTCAAGTGCTTCGAAGATGCGACCGGTCGCGATCTCAAGCAGTTCTTCCGCTGGTACGTTCAGGCTGGAACGCCTCTCGTCAGCGCTTCGACGACCTATGACGCAGCAACCTCCACCTTCACGCTTTCGCTGGAACAGACCGTTCCGCCGACCCCCGGTCAGAGCAAGAAGGAACCGCTGCACATCCCTCTCTCCACGGCACTCATTCTGGACAATGGCCAGATTGCCGAACCTTCCAAAGTTGAGGGCGGCGAGTTCAAGGATGGTGTTCTGCATCTGACGGAACGCAGCCAGACCTTCACCTTCTCCGGCGTATCGTCGCGCCCGGCGCTGTCGCTCAACCGCAGCTTCTCCGCGCCGATCAATCTGCATCTGGAGCAGTCCGCCGACGATCTCGTGCAGATCGCGCGCCATGAGACGGATATGTTCTCCCGCTGGCAGGCGCTGACCGCGCTCGCGATGCCGAACCTTGTCAAGGCGACGCAGGCCGTTCGTTCAGGAACAGAGGTCACCGTCGATCCGGCTTTCCTCTCCGCACTGATCGAAATTGCCGGTGACGAGCAGCTGGAACCGGCCTTCCGTGCGCAGGCGCTTGCCCTGCCAAGCGAAGGCGACGTGGCCCGCGAAATCGGCAAGGACAATGATCCGGACGCGATCCACAAAGCGCGCAATGCCATCATGCGGGCAATTGCGACGAGCGGCATCGAAACCTTCAAGACACTGTTCTCGAACTCCGAGGACACAGGCGCCTACTCGCCGGATGCGACCAGCGCCGGACGTCGTTCTCTGCGCAACATCGCCATGAGCTATCTTTCCTTTGCGGAAGAGACGCCAGCGCGTGCCGCAGAGGCCTACGCCGCCTCCTCCAACATGACCGACCTTGCCCATGCGCTCAGCGTGCTGACGCAGCGTTTCCCGGAGTCTGCCGAAGCCTCGGATGCGCTCGGCAGCTTCGAAACCCGCTTTGCCGACAATGCGCTCGTCATGGACAAGTGGTTTGCGCTGCAGGCTGCAATTCCGGGCGACGGTGCGCTTGCGCGCATCAAGTCGCTGATGGCCTCGAAGCACTTCATCGCCACCAACCCGAACCGCGTGCGGTCGCTCATCGGCACCTTCGCCTTCGGCAATCCAACCGGCTTCAACCGCGCGGATGGCGAGGCCTATAACTTCCTCGCCGAGCAGATCGTAACCATCGACAAGCGCAATCCGCAGCTCGCTGCGCGCATCCTCACCTCCATGCGCTCCTGGCGTTCGCTGGAGCCCGTTCGTGCCGATCATGCACGTGCCGCGCTCTCCACCATCGAGCGCTCCTCCGGCCTGTCTACCGACGTGCGTGACATCGTTGAACGGATGCTCAAAGCCTGACGTAACGTGACCTAGGCGGCCTGCAAAACGGGCCGTCTACAACCTCGAAAAAAAGGTTGAGTCGGTTCAAAGGGTTAAAATTCTTTTAACCTCAAGCTCTGGACAAGGCGAATCGCCTTTGATTCATTACGTGTAGATTCGAGCGGCGGCGCTTCGAATTTTACACGAGGGACATCAAGGCGGGACAATGACAGACGTGCGGCGGGCGACTGCGGGCGATGAGCGCTCGTATGCCAGATTTGCTGAAATCGCGGCTTTGGCTGAAAAGCTTTCGGGAGGCATTTTGCCTGCCGGAAAACCTTTCGGAAATCTGCTGCAGATGCCCCGCATGGAAACGCTTCTCAAGCGTCTCATCCCCCTTCTCATCCTCGCCTTTCTCGTCGTTATCGCAGCATCGCGCATGTTCGGCATCACGTCCGAATATGCGCGCATGGAAGAAGCCGCACGCCAGACGACCGCCCTTTCCGCCTTAACGGCTCGCGCCGCTCTGACCGGCGTCGAAACCCTTTTCACCACGCAGGATCGCGCAGCCGTCGAAAGCAGGCTGAACGCCTCCTTCCCTGCTGGTAGCATGAATAACGATACGGTCATTCTCGTTGCAGGCATGAATGGCCGCGTGTTTGGCGGCGTCGGCACGCGTGCGGCAAAATATGTCGGCACCACGCTGACGGCCCTCCTGCCGGAAATCGCCATCGTTCGCCGCTTCCCCGGCGCTCCTGGCACCATCGAAACCGATATCGAGAACGTTGCGCATTACGCCACCATGCTGCCGCTCGGCACCGATGGCGGCATGATCATCGCTGCCCGTTCGCTGGAGCCCATCCGTGCGTTCTGGCGCAGCGAAGTGGCCATGAATGTCACGCTCTTTGCGGGCATCTCCTCCATTCTCCTCGTTATTCTCTATGCCTATTACATGCAGGTGAAGCGTGCCCGCACGGCGGACGAGGTGTTCGTGGAATCCAATCTGCGCGTCGAAACCGCCCTGTCTCGCGGTCGCTGCGGATTGTGGGATTTCGATCTCGGCTCGCGCCGCATGTTCTGGTCCACCTCGCTCTACGAAATTCTCGGCCTGCCCCCGCGCACCGAGCCGCTCTCCTTCAGTGATGCGGCCCGCATGATGCATTCGGAAGACGGCAATCTCTATGAACTGGCGCGCTCCGTCGGCTGTGGCGATCTGCGCCAGATCGACCAGATTTTCCGCATGCGCCACACGCACGGTCATTATGTCTGGCTGCGCGCCCGCGCTCAGGTCATCCACACCGCCAACGGCCCCCGCGTCATCGGCATCGCCATGGACGTGACCGAGCAGCACCGTCTGGCACAGCGTTACGCCGAGGCCGATCAGCGCTTGGCCGACGCCATCGAATGCACCTCCGAAGCCTTCGTGCTGTGGGATAAGAATGACCGTCTGGTCATGTGCAACACGCACTTCCAGCAGGCATACGGCCTGCCAGACAGCGCGCTGGTGCCGGGTTCCGAACGCGCCGTGGTTTATGCCGCCGCTGCGCGCCCCATCGTGGAGCGCCGCGTGGCCGACCCCGATCAATCCGGCCTTTCCCGCACGACGGAAGTGCAGCTTGCCGACGAACGCTGGCTGCAGATTACCGAGCGTCGCACACGCGATGGCGGTCTGGTTTCCGTCGGCACGGATATCACCCTTCTCAAGCGCCATCAGGATCGCCTGCGCGAATCCGAACGCCGCCTGATGGCGACCATCGGTGACCTTTCCGCCTCCCGCCACAAGCTGGAGCGGCAGAAGACCGAGCTTTCGGACGCCAACGCGCTTTATCAATCCGAAAAGGAACGCGCCGAAGCTGCCAACAAGGCAAAGTCCGAATTCCTCGCCAATATGAGCCACGAGCTGCGCACGCCGCTCAACGCCATCCTCGGCTTCTCGGAAATCCTCGTAGCGGAAATGTTCGGCCCTGTCGGCTCGCCGAAATACAGCGAATATGCCCGCGATATCCACGATAGCGGCAAGCACCTGCTCAACGTCATCAACGATATTCTCGATATGTCGAAGATCGAGGCGGGCCACATGCGCATCAACCGCGAAAAGGTCGATCTCGCCCCGCTGGTGGAAGAAACGCTGCGCCTCACCGCCATCCAGGCCGCGCAGAAGAACATCACCATCCATCAGCGCGTCTGCAAAGACATGCATATGAGCGGCGACCGCCGCGCCATGAAGCAGATCATGCTGAACCTGTTGTCCAACGCAGTGAAGTTTACCGATGAGGGTGGTCGCGTCCTGCTTCGTACCCATGTCCACCACAAAGGCCTCATGCTCACCATTGCCGATACCGGCATCGGCATTCCATCGGCCTCGATCAACAAGATCGGCCAGCCTTTCGAGCAGGTGCAGAGCCAGTATGCCAAGAGCCAGGGCGGTTCCGGTCTCGGCCTTGCCATCTCCCGCTCACTGGTGAAACTCCACGGCGGCTCAATGAAAATCCGCTCCAGCGAGGGCAAGGGCACCGTGGTCACCCTCTTCATCCCGCATGTGGATGTCATCCGCGAAGTCCCGCCCTATCTGGCCTATCAGGCCAGAACCAAGCTCGAACTCTTGCGCTCCCACAAGCTAAACTGAAAAAGCTCACCTTGCCCGTAGAGTAATGCGGGTAAGTTCCGAGGGAATGCCGAGCCGCAGCGCAAAGCCCGGCCATAGCGCCGTGCCGTTATTCACATAAAGCCGCATGCCGCCGACATCGTAGAAGCCGGAAACGAAGCCGTTATTCGGCCCTGCAACCACCTTGTCCAAACCAACGATCATGCCGCCATGGGTATGGCCGGAAAGCTGCGCGGCAATGCCCAGCTTCGCGTTTTCCGCCGCCTGTCTAGGTTGGTGGTCGAGCAGTATAACCGGTGCGCCCGCTGGCGCTCCCCTCACCGCGGCAGCTACATCCGGCACGGGAAAACCCGTCCTGCTGGACGAAAGATCGGTGACGCCCGCGATGACGAGTTCAGCGCCGTTGCGCTCGATCACGGCGTGGCTGTTCGCCAGCGTCGTCATGTTGAGGCTTTGATAATATTTCATCCACTCTTCGTAACCGAAGAAATATTCGTGATTGCCGGGAATGGTGAGCACGCCATCGCGCGCCCTCAGGTCCGCAAGCGGCGCAATATCCATCGTGCGCGCCTCCACCTTGCCATCGATGAGGTCACCGGTGATGACGATCAGATCGGCGTTGAGCGCATTGGTCTTTTCAACTACCTGCCTCGTCCAGAAGGCCGGAAACAACCGGCTGATATGCAGGTCGGTCAGCTGCACCATCTGATAGCCATCGAATTCCGGCGAGAGCCCCGGAATGGCAATCTCGATATCCTTCAACGGGGGAACGCGCAGGGCCTGCGTCACCGCAAAGGCCGAAAACCCGAAGGCAACCGCCGCCATCGCGTATCGAACACCCACCGGCACCAGCGGAAAATGCCCCTTGAACGGCATCATGATCAGCGAAACCACATCGAGTGCGATCTGGAAAACCGCAAGCAGCAGAATGAACCCGAACAGAAGATTGAAGCCGATAATCAGCGGTCTGGGAAACTCAGGCGAGAATACCGACCCTGAAGAAATGCGGCTGAACAGGTGATACTGCGAAGCTGCCAGAAGAAGAACGGCAAAGGCGATCTTCAACGACCATATCCATGGCAAAGGCTGAATAAAGCGAGCCGCCACGACCAGCCAGGGAAGTCCAAAAATCAGGTGAAACATCAAGCACTCTCGTTTTAGCTCTGGCTACGGGTGGGAAAAGCCATCGGATCAATTGCCGAAGCCCGGGATTTGATCCATGCAGAGCTCCATTTCATCAAGATGGTGGGCTAAGGCGCAATGCCAAACCTGACCCACCGCCGCCATCCTAGGTCTCTTGCCGCTACTGTCAGGTTGAAGTTTCCGAACACCTGCTGCAAAGTCGGAGGCTTGAGGAGAATGGGCAAATCCACTCTCGACCGTCATCCTCGGCCTTGTGCCACTTCTGTCCGGTTTAAAGTGGGTGGGTAGTTTGGGGCGAGAACAGCTCCCCCACCCGTCACCCCGCACTTGATGCGGGGTCCAGCAGACGCGCGTCTGCGCGTCAAAAGAGTCTTCCAGACCAAGGACTTGGTCTGACTGGATACCGGGTCAAGCCCGGCATGACGGAAGTGGGGGTGCACCGTCGCCACCCGGCAGCGACCGCGGTCAAAGCGTGTCCCAACCGGACTTGAAGGATGGAACTGCAATGCTTTCAAAGCCTTGCCTCGCATCCGCACCTTTAAGCCGGACAGTATTGGCCTTGTGCCGAGGATCTATCAACGTCAACAAAATCAATCGGTTGCAGAACCTCGGGACAAGCCCGAAGATGACGACCGTGCGGCGTTCCAGCTCTATCGGGAGCGAGGCTATTACATCACGCTTGAAACACTACGCAGCCATTTGTCCAGGAGCAGATCACGCCCCTCAAGCCGCCGCCTTATTCACATCGTAACAAACAAACGCCAGCTTGTTGCCATCCGGGTCGCGCAGATAGGCGGCATAGAAGCCCTCGCCGTAATCCGGGCGGAGACCGGGCGCACCCTCATCGGCGCCACCCAGGCCCATGCCGATCTCGTAAAGCTTGTCGATCTTGCCAGCAGTATCGATCAGGAACGCCGTCATAACCCCGTTGCCAACATTGGCGCTTTCGCCGTTGAACGGATAGCCGGTGGCGAAGCGTGGTGCGTTGGCATCCGCCTTGTCGCCCCAGAAAGCCACCTGCTCATCCTTGAAGCATTGCTTCAGGCCCATTTCGCTGAAAATCGCGTCGTAAAAAGCAACAGCTCGATCAAGATCTGTCGTGCCGACCATCGTGTAACCAATCATTTGAAACCTCTTTCAACAACTAGAACCACTTTAAGATTTCAGATCGCATCTGCACAACTTGCTGACGTAAAATGCTTGGAGTTTTCCCGGACAAAAATGGCGCTTTCGGAAATCCCGGCAGCGCCACTTCAAAGCGATCAGCGAATTTCCACGCTAAGGCCATTCGGCGTGTAAAGCGGATGCAGTTCCACGCCATCATTTGCCGTCACCTTGGCAAACCGACCGTCCAGCTTGTCGGCGGTGATGACGCGGTAGATGCTACCCTTGGCTGGCTTTTCAGCAAATGACAGCGCAAGATCGCCGCCGCCGATCACCACCTTGCCGCCAACCATCAGCGCAGGCGTTTCCACCTTCGTCAGGTCAAGGCTCAGCGTGCCGCCGCTCTGCGTAAAGTCCGCCGGGGCTTGCAGCGAAACGCCATCAGGTCCACGTAACGTGCCACCTTCGACATAGATCGTGCCGGTACCGAAGGCAGTCGCAGATGCGGCGATCAACTCGCCTCCTTTAAGAACAGTGCCGCCGCTATAGCTGTTGTTGCCGGAAATGGTCAGCGACCCCGTTCCAGCCTTTTCCAAGAGGCCGGGACCGGCTACATCGTTCGTCCAGCGATCCGCAGCGTTGAAGCCGCCAGCGTCGGAATTCATGGTCACGTGCACATCGCCGTCGAACGAGCCAAAGCCCCCAGCTGCCGCGACGAGATCGAGCTGGCCCCAGCCCTGACTGTCATCGATCAGCGGATAGCCGCCGACGATGGTGGTGGATGCGAGCACGGCCCGGCGCTGTTCTGCCGTCAGATAAGGAAGACGCGTCTCCAGCAGCACCTCTGCGCCCTTCGGCACCACCACGTCCTGCTCCTGCTGCATGTCCGAGCGGCTGAAACCGTAGGTCATGCGCTGCCTGTAAACCGCCTTGTTGGCAGCATCGTCGGCAAAGCGGTCATTGGCATCGCTGTGAGCAACGCGATAGAGCGTTTCACCGTCCTTCAGCTTGGTCTTGAAGTAGGCGTGTACTCCATCGAACGCCTTCTTCTTCAATTCGGCAGAAGCCGGATCGTTGAGATAGGCCGCAGCAATGGCCGTTGCCATGATGCGTCCACCCATCACGTCCAGCGGCGAGTGCATACCGGCAACCACGCGATCTTCACCGAGGTCGGAAGCGCGAGTCAGCAGTTCGGCGTAACGCTCCGGCATCGCATAGGCATAGGCGATTGCCGCAAGATAGGCCGCATTCGTGTGGCCGCTCGGGAAGCCGCCATCCTTCTGGCGTCCGCGCGTTTCGCGAACGACGCGAAGCGCTGGAACGACCTCGACATTGGTGTCATAGGCCTCGATTTCCTTGTCGCCTATCTTTTCCGTGCCGGTCTGTTTCACCTCGCCCGTATCGGTCATCCGCCATGGGCGCGGCGAGGTGTAATAGGCCTTGGCAGGCGATGTGGAGGCGAAAGGCCCGCGCAGATCGTTGAGAAACGCAACGAAGGTCTTGAGTTCGGACGTGTCGGTGCCAGCCTCGGTTCCCTTGTCGTCTTCCTTGGTCGTCAGGACGTCATTCACCTTGAAATCGGCCAGGGTGTGATTGATCGTCGTCGTTGCGCCAGAGCCTTGCTTATACCAATCGGCAAGCGGGCCAAGACCATCGATCACGCTGTAATTTTGCGAGCGGCGGTCATCCAGATAGGCGCTCAGCGCCATGGATGCCGGGCGGTCCTTGCCGGAAACTGCCAGAACATAGGCCATGTTTTCGGACCAGATTTTCGGATCGACTATTTTGACCTTGCTGAAATCGGTCGGGCCATCACCATTGGCGCCGCTACTCGCCCAGGCCTCATCGCCAACCGTCCAGATTTTGTCGAAGCCGGAAAGCAGCCCGATCACCGGATTGACCTTGGGATCGTACTTGTTGATTTCCTTGCCCGACGCATCCTTGCCCGTCTGGTTCTTGTAGTTGTCCAGCAGCGAAAGCGGTGCGGAACCCTGAGGTTCGGCAACAATGGCAGCGTGCCCCACGCCCTTGGGCGGCGGCGGCAGATCAGTGGAGAAAACAGCTGATGAAAAGAACAGGGTGGTGGTGGAAGCCAGCAGCGCTACCCGCAGCAACCGCGCACCAGAACAAGGGATAAAGGTCATCTTTGAACTCCATTGGACGAAATAATCCGTCACGGCTTAGGAAGGCCGCATGACATGCAGATGACAAAGACGCTATCCGGCCTCCTTCAAAACCGTTTGAAACGTCTTGCGCACAGCTTTGGAAAGACGCTTCACTTCGCCCTCCACAGTGGAAATATCGGGCAATTCCACAGCCCGGCATACGAGGTCGATCAGTCCCGAAGGCGCCTGCTTCGGCTCGAAATCACTGTCGATACAAAGCCGGATGATCTGCGACAACTCGGTAAACAGCCGCATGGCCTCGATGCAGTCATCCTGCGCCTGAGGCTCCATGGCAGCGGGCGCAACGCGTTTGAGAACATCCGAAGTGCTTTCGCCAGCCTTATGCGCCGGTAGCTCCTTCACCGGGGCGACAAGCGTCAGATATTGCGCGATGAATTCGAGATCGACCAGCCCGCCGGGGATCAGCTTGAAATCCCAGCCATTGACCGGCGGCTTTTCCTCGCCGATCAGCTTGCGCATCTCCTGCACATCGGCTGCGATTTTCGCCACATCGCGTTTCTGCGATAGCACGGATTCGATGATGCGCTGTGCGTCCTCCATCAAGGTCGCATCGCCGCAGATCAATCTGGCTCTGGAAAGCGCCAGATGTTCCCAGGTCCATGCCTCTTCGCGCTGATACTTCTCGAAGGTGGAAATCCGCGTCGCCACCGGCCCCTTGTTGCCCGAGGGCCGAAGCCGCATATCCACTTCATAAAGCACGCCCTCCGCCGTCGGCGCGGAAAGCGCCGAGATCAGCCGCTGGGTTACGCGGGTGAAATAACGCACCGCATCGAGCGGTTTTGCCCCGTCGGATTCGGCAGCCGCATCGTCGTAATCATAGAGCAGTATGAGATCGACATCCGAACCCGCCGTCAGCTCGAAGGAGCCGAGCTTGCCCATGCCCATCACCGCAACGCGCCCGCTGGGGTAACGGCCATGCGCCGCCTCCATCTCCACCAGCACGGCATTGATCGAGGCTTCGATGACGAGGTCCGCAAGATGGGTGAAAGCCCGGCCCGCAACGTCCCCGGTAATCGCGCCCGTCAGCAGGCGCACACCAATGAGGAAGCGTTGCTCCGCTGCGAAGATGCGCAGCCGGTCGAGAATATCCTCGTAGTGTCGCGCAGCGGACAGGAAGCTTTTCATGCGCAGCGAAAGATAATCCCGCGTCGGGATTTCCGTCATCAGCGCAGGGTCCAGCATGCCGTCGAAGACATGCGGACGCGCCGCGATAATCTCCGCCAGCCGCGGCGCCGATGACATGATCGTCACCAGCAGGGAAAGCAGCGCCGGATTGTTGCCCAGCAGCGAGAAAAGCTGGATACCCGCAGGCAGGCCGGAGAGGAAATTATCGAAGCGCAGCAACGCTTCGTCCGCCCGTTTGCTCGCCCCGAAAGCCTTCAGCAAGTCCGGCGTCAGTTCCGTCAGCCGCTCGCGCGCCTCTACGGACTGCGTGGCACGGTAGCGGCCATTATGCCATGTGCGGATAACCCGCGACATGTCTTCCGGGCGCTCGAAGCCCAGCCGCGCAAGTGTCTTCAGCGTGTCCGGGTCATCCTTCTGGCCTGTGAAGACCAGATTGCCGCTCTCGCCCGAAAGTTTGGTTTCCTGCTCGAACAGTGCGGAATATTTTCGCTCCACCAGCCGCAGAACCTCCTCCAGCTTTTCGGAAAAAGCCTTGGTATCGGCAAAGCCCAGCATGAAGGCAATGCGCTTCAGCTCGGCCTCGGTCTCGGGGAGAATATGCGTCTGCTCGTCCCGAACCATCTGGATGCGGTGTTCCACCTCGCGCAGAAACCAGTAGGCGTCCGTCAGCCGATCCCGCGTATCGGCATCGATCCATTTCGCTTCCGTCAGCGCCGCCAGCGCTTCTTGCGTGGAGCGCACGCGCAGCGGCGCCATGCGCCCGCCCGCAATCAATTGCTGCGTCTGCGCGAAGAATTCGATCTCGCGAATACCGCCACGCCCGAGTTTGACATTATGCCCCTTTACCGCAATCGCGCCATGGCCCTTGTGAGCATGGATTTGCCGCTTAATGGAGTGGATGTCCGCAATGGCCGCATAGTCCAGATATTTGCGGAAAACGAAAGGCGTCAGCTCCCGCAAAAAGCTCTCGCCCGCCTTGATGTCGCCCGCCACAGGCCGCGCCTTGATATAGGCCGCCCGCTCCCAGTTCTGCCCCCTGCCCTCGTAATAAGTGAGCGCCGCCTCCACCGGAATGGCAAGCGGCGTGGACCCCGGATCGGGCCGCAGCCGCAGATCGGTGCGGAACACGTAACCATCGGCGGTGCGCTCCTGCATGATCCTGATCAGCCTGCGCATCATTCGCCCGAAGGTTTCCAGCGCATCCAGCGGATCCGGCACAATGCCCGCGGATGGCTCGAAGAACACCACCGCGTCGATGTCGGATGAGTAATTGAGTTCCCGTGCACCCAGCTTGCCCATGCCCAGCACCACAAGCCCGGAGCCCTCGCTTGGCGCATCGGTGTTCTTCAGCTTCAGCTTGCCGCTATTATGGTTGGCAAGCAGCAGGTGGTCGATAGCCGCCGCCAGTGCCGCATCCGCCATATCGCTCAGCCAGCGCGTCGTATCGCGCGCGGTAAACACCCGTCCAAGATCGGCCAGTGCGGCAATGAAGGAAAGCCTGCGCTTGGCAACACGCAGGCTCGTCATCACCTCCGCCTCAGTGGGAATGCTGCCTTCGCCGTTGGGCCGCCAGCAATCGCGCGCCTCCGTCACCAGCTTCGCCAGCGCCGTCTCCACAGGCTCGGAAATGGCAAGCGTCAAAAGCCCTTCATCGGCAACCGCCGCATCGCGCAGGTAAGGAGACAGGGTAAAGGCATTGGCCACGAAATCCTTGAGCGGATCGTCGCTTGCCAGCAAATCCGCAACAGCCACTTCGCGTTTGGCAATATCCTTGAGGGAAGAAAGAACGGATTTCAGTTCCGTCTGCGTAAAGGTTCGGATCGCATCCGACCGCACCTCATCCAGCCGCATTTCGGCAGGCACTGCATCTGTCAATGTCTCTCTCCCTGACTGCGAGCCAACTGAAATGGCTTCTTACTCCTCCCTCATTCCTGTCCTTGTGACAGGAATCCAGCGACCGGGCGTCTGCCCGGTCAGAAGAGTCTTCCAGCCAAAGACTTGGACTGACTGGATTCCTGTGACAAGCACAGGAATGAGGGAGAGAAAAATAACCCTAGAGCGTTTCCTTGTTAAATGGAAAAGTTCTGCCGGAGCAGGTTTTCGTCAGGGCAAAGGCGATTGGCGAAGGGCATACCCAAAGTACGGTCGAGCCAATCGCCTTTGAGCCTGGCGGAAAGATGCCCGGCCGAACTTTTCCATTTAACAAGGAAACGCTCTAAGGTTTAGAAACAGGAAAGACCATCGAAACAGTAAGGCCCGGCGCTTGCCCGTTCTCAGCATCGGTATCGGAAAGCCGCAGCTCTCCGCCATGAAGCTCCATCACAGCCTCCACCAGTGAAAGCCCAAGACCCGTGCCGGGCTTGGAGCGGCTTTCATCAAGCCGCACGAAACGCTTGATGACTTCGGCGCGCTTCTCCGGCGGCACGCCCGGCCCGTTATCGGCAACGGAAAGCACAATGCCCTCGTCACTCTGGACAAGCCGCACGGCAAGCCGCTTCTCGCCCTCCTGGCCGCCCGCGTATTTTATCGCATTGTCTATGAGGTTGGTCAGCGCCTGCCCGATCAGTTCGCGGTTGCCCTGCACCACCAGACCCGGCACGATATCCGCCGTCAACGTCAGGCCTTCTTCCTCCGCCACCGGCTCGTAAAGCTCGGCGCTATCCTCAGCGATGGCGGAAATATCGACATCCGTCATTTCTGCAGCAATGGAGCCTGCCTCGACGCGGGAGATCATCAGAAGCGCATTGAAGGTGCGGATCAGCTGGTCGGATTCGGCAATGATGCCTTCCAGCGCTGCGCGGCGTTTATCCTCGTCACGATCTTCAAATGCATCGGCAGCCTTGTTGCGCAGCCGCGTCAGCGGCGTCTTCAGGTCATGGGCGATGTTGTCGGAAACCTGCCGCAGCCCCTCATTCAGCTTTTCGATACGGCCAAGCATGGCGTTCAGCGAACCCGACAGGCGGTCGAATTCGTCGCCCGAACGCCCTTGAGGAAGTCTCTGCGAAAGATCACCCGCCATGATTTTCTTGGTCGCCACCGACATGCGGTCGATGCGTTTCAGCGCGTTGCGGCCAATCGCGAACCATATGATCAGCGCCCCGCCGCCCATGATGGCCAGCGCCACCATCAGCGCGTTGCGCACCAGCAGCCGGAATTTCGTCGGCTCGCCCAGATCGCGCCCGACCAGAATGCGCAGGCCATTGTCGAGAATGAAAATATTGGCCGTCGCCATATGCTTCACGCTATCGCCGCTTTCGGAATAGCGCTCATAGGTGAAGGGAAAATCCGTCCAGCCTTCCTTGTCGAACACGCCAGGCTGCACCGAAGCCACGTTGCCCGCCAGAATTTCACCGTTGGGACCAGCGATCACATAAAGGCTCGCGCCCGGCTGGCGGGCGCGGCGCTCCATCATTCTCAGAAGCGGGTTGATGCCGCCGCGATTATAAATGCGCTGAACGTCGCCCACTTCCTGCAACACGGCATCGCGCGTCTGCTGGTTCAGCAGCCGCTCGGAAAGTGCCGTCACATAGAAAACGAGGAACGCCGCGCAGAGCGCGAACAGCAGAATATAAAGCGCTGAAAGACGGACGGCAGTGGAGCTGAAGACAAGGCGCAGGCGTGGAGCCATCGGCTACCCTTCGTCCTTCATCATATAGCCCGCACCGCGAATGGTCTTCAGCAGCGGCTTGTCGAAGTCCTTCTCGATCTTGGACCGCAACCGCGACACATGCACGTCGATGACATTGGTCTGCGGGTCGAAATGGTAGTCCCAGACATTTTCCAGCAGCATGGTGCGTGTCACCACCTGCCCGGCATTCTTCATCAAATATTCCAGCAGCCGAAACTCGCGTGGCTGCAGCAATATTTCCTTCCCGTTGCGGCGCACGTCATGCGACAGGCGGTCGAGTTCAAGATCGCCGACACGGTAGATCATGTCCTGCTCGGGCTTACCCTTGCGGCGGCCCAGCACCTCGATGCGGGCCAGAAGCTCGCTGAAAGCATAGGGTTTGGGAAGATAATCGTCGCCACCGGCGCGCAGACCCGTCACGCGGTCGTCCACCTGGCCTAAAGCGGAAAGGATCAGCACCGGCGTTTCGATACCGCGTCTGCGCAGTTCGGAAATCACGGAAAGGCCGTCCCGCCGCGGCAGCATACGGTCGATCACCATCACGTCGTAGGAATTCTCGCCGCCCATGAATAGCCCGCTCTCGCCATCGCTGGCGTGATCCGCCACGATACCGGCTTCGCGGAATGCCTTCGTCATGTAGGCGGCGGCTTCCAGATCATCTTCAATCACAAGAATCTTCATGTGTGGAACAATAGCGTCCACGCCATCCACCGCACAACCGGAAAGAGGTTCGCCCTGAACGTTATGCAGATTACTTTCCATGAGATGGGCTCCCGTTAATCGTGAAGCAATAAAGGTTTTTACCAGAAGCCCGCTCTACCCACCGTCACCCCGCACTTGATGCGGGGTCCAGCAGCCACGCGTCTGCGTGGCAAAAACTCTCTGCGATCAGGACCGATCGCACTGGATCCCGGCTCAGGGCCGGGATGACGGAGAGGAAAGCATGCCTCTCGAACTCATCATGCAAGTAAGGGACTGCCGGGTTGACCCGACAATCCCAACGTCAAAGCATCAACCTGCGTTGATATCCAGAGCAATGAACCGGCTGCCGTCATCCGTCTGAATCTGGAACAGAGCCTTGGAACGACCGTCCTTCTTGGCCTGCTCAAGAACCTTTTCCACTTCAGCAGCGGAAGCGACCTGCTGGTTATTGACCGAGGTGATCTTTTCGCCGGTCTTCAAGCCACGGGCAGCGGCATCGGAGTCCGGGTCGACATCGGTAATCGCAAGGCCATTGCCGTCATCGGCAGGAGCAACGGTCAGACCAAGGCTCGACAGAACCTTCTCTCTGGACGTCTGGCCGCCACCCTTGCTGTCGTCCTGCGTAGCACTTGCCTTCGACGCATCGTCGCTTGCCAGATCGCCGAGCGTTACGGTGACGGACTGCGACTTGCCACTGCGCCACAGCGAAAGCTCGACCTTGCTGTTAGGCGCCATGGCACCGATGCGGCGGGACAGATCGCGGGCATCCTTGATCGGATCGCCATTGACGGCGGTGATGATGTCGCCCTGCTTGATACCGGCCTTGTCGCCCGGCGAACCGGCCTGCGGTGCAACAACGAGTGCGCCCTTGGCTTCGGAAAGACCGAGAGATTCAGCAATGTCCTTGCTGACTGGCTGGATCTGCACGCCGAGCCAACCACGCTCGACCTTACCGTCCTTCATCAAATCCTGCACCACATCCTTGGCAACGGAAGCGGGAATTGCGAAGGCAATACCGACGTTACCGCCGGAAGGCGAGAAGATCGCGGTGTTGATACCAACCACTTCGCCATTCAGGTTGAAGGCCGGGCCACCGGAGTTACCACGGTTCACAGGCGCATCGATCTGGATGTAGTCGTCATAAGGACCGGAACCGATATCACGGCCACGGGCCGAAACGATACCGGACGTCACCGTGCCGCCGAGACCGAAGGGGTTGCCGACTGCAACGACCCAGTCACCAACGCGGATTTTGCTGTCATCGGCAAACTGAACATAGGTGAACTTGCGGTTCACATCGACCTTCAGCACTGCAAGGTCGGTGCGGCTGTCGCGACCGATCAGCTTGGCATCGTATTCCGTGCCGTCATTCATGACGACCGTATAGGCGGAACCGTCATCCACGACGTGGTTGTTGGTCACGACATAACCGTCCTCTGAGATAAAGAAGCCGGAGCCCTGAGCAACGGGGCGAAGCGGACCCTTGCCATCACGGTGGCGGTTCGGTCCACGGTCGGCACGCTTGTCATCGCCAGAGCCGGGGCCACCAAACTCCTTGAAGAAGCGCTTCAGCGGGTGGTCGTCAGGCAGCTGATCAAGACCACGACCGCCGAAATTGAAGGAGAAATTGCTGTTGTCGTCAGAAGCGGGCTGGACGCTGGACTGGACGCGGATCGAGACAACGGCAGGAGAAACGGCATCCACCACGCTGGCGAAGCTCGGCACCTGCGGAGCGGTCACTTCAACGGGGGCTGCAAAGGAATGGACAATCGGACCTGCGACGCCCGTGGTCAGCATGAGAGCCGCGAGACCACCAACAGCGGAAGACTTGAGAATGGTCTTCAACGAGGGACGTCCGTTTTGCGAATTAGACATGGCACTACCTTCTTTCTTCATTCAGACTGGAGCCCCGGAGGATCGGGGGAAGCGGTGGATGAGGAAAGATATAGGAGCCCTCACCTTACAGCGAAGTGTCTAGCGAATGAAAAATCCGTAATATTGTCGAGTTGATTCAAAAAACGAAACTAAGTGCTTATTTTTCAAGAAGCTCACGAATCCGCGCCTCTTCATCCGCCGTCAATTTCTGCCCTTCGGCCAGCACCGCGCGACGGCGGGAAAAGACGAAGACGCAGATCGTGCCTATCGTAATCAGGCCGATAGGGGCACCCCAGAGCAGCACTGTCCTTGCGCTCAGGCGCGGTTTCAGCAACACGAATTCGCCATAGCGAGACACGACATAATTGATCACCGCTTCATCGCTATCGCCCTGTGTCAGCCGTTCCCGCACCAGCACGCGAAGGTCACGCGCAAGCTCTGCATTGCTGTCGTCGATGGATTGGTTCTGGCACACCATGCAGCGCAGTTGCGATGTCAGACCCCGCGCCCGTGCTTCCAGCGCCGGATCGGACAAAACCTCATCCGGGTTGAAGGCGAAGGATGGGAGCGTGGTGAGCAGGAGTGAAACCAGTAGCGCGACGCCTGCTAGTATCCTCCTCATTCCTGTGCTTGTCACAGGAATCCAGCCACGGCGCGTCCGCGCCGTGAATGACTCTTCCGCAACCAAAGACGTGGTCGCACCGAATTCTCGTGACATCCTCGGACTTGATCCGAGGAACAAGAATGAAGGCAGCCACCCAATGGTCATTCCGCAGCCCCCAACACCGGAGCCTTTACAGCCTTCGCCTTTCGGTTCGGCGCGCCAACGCGCAGGCGACGGTCGGACAGGGAAACGAAACCGCCGAGCATCATGAAAAGCGTACCGCCCCAGATGCAGATGATGAAGGGTTTCCACCAGATGCGCACCACGATGCCGCCATCATCCATCGGGTCGCCCAGCGAAACATAGAGCTGCGAAAGCCCGAAAGTCATGATGCCGGCCTCGGTCGTCGGCATGCGCCGCGCCGTGTAGAGGCGTTTGGAAGACCAGACATCGGCAACCTCGGCGCCGCCCTTGCGCGCGGTAAAATGTCCGCGATCTTCGGTATAGTTCGGGCCGACATGGTGACGGATGCCGTCGAAGGTGAGGCTATAGCCACCCGCATCCACCGTCATGCCCTGCTTCATCTCGATCACGGTTTCCGTTTCGAACGTCGTGACGATAACGATGCCAAGGACCGTGACACCGAGGCCGATATGCGCCAGAGCCGTTCCAAAGGCAGAGCGCGGCAGTCCTTTCAGGCGACGGAACGCGATGCCGAGCGCCAGCTTGCCGAAATTGGCGCGGTACCACAGGTCGGAAAGCGCTCCGAAAATCAGCCAGAAACCCGCCGCCATGCCAAGAGCCGCCAGAACCGGCCCACCATTTTCGATGTACCACAGCGCAAGCCCCGCCAGCGCGGCAAGTGCAGCCGCAACATAGAGCCGCTGAAATGCACCCAGCAGATCGCCGCGCTTCCACGCCAGCATCGGCCCAAAAGGCGTCACGATCAGGATCGGCACCATCAGCAGACCGAAGGTCAGGTTGAAGAACGGTGCACCGACGGAGATTTTCTCGCCGGTCAGCGTTTCCAGAATGAGCGGATAGAGCGTTCCAATCAAAACGGTTGCGGTGGAAACGGTCAGGATCAGGTTGTTGAGAACCAGCGCTCCTTCACGCGAAATCGGCGCAAACAGCCCGCCCGCCTTCAGCGCTGGAGCGCGCCAGGCGAACAGCGAGAACGCGCCGCCGATGAAGATCATAAGAATGCAGAGAATGAATATGCCGCGGCTCGGGTCGGTCGCGAAGGCATGCACCGATGTCAGCACGCCCGAGCGCACGAGGAAAGTGCCGAGCAGCGACAGCGAAAACGTCATGATCGCCAGAAGCACGGTCCAGATTTTCAGCGCCTCGCGCTTTTCCATCACCAGCGCGGAATGCAGCAGTGCCGTGCCCGCAAGCCACGGCATGAAGGAGGCATTTTCCACCGGATCCCAGAACCACCAGCCGCCCCAGCCGAGCTCGTAATAGGCCCAGTAGGAGCCCATCGAAATGCCCGCCGTCAGAAACGTCCAGGCGGCCAGCGTCCATGGCCGAACCCAGCGCGCCCAGGCGGCATCGATCCTGCCTTCCATCAAAGCTGCGACCGCAAAGGAGAAGCAGACCGAAAAGCCGACATAGCCGAGATAAAGCAGCGGCGGGTGGATCGCGAGGCCGAAATCCTGAAGGATCGGGTTCAGATCCTGCCCTTCCGCCGGAACGGGATCGAGGCGGATGAAAGGGTTGGAGGTGAGCAGGATGAACAGAAGAAACGCTGTACTGATCCATGCCTGCACCGCAAGCACATTGGCTTTCAGCGTATCCGGGAGATTACGTCCGTAGACCGCCACAAGCGCGCTGAAAAACACCAGAATCAGCAGCCAAAGCAGCATCGAACCTTCGTGATTTCCCCACACGCCGGTCAGCTTGTAGATCATTGGCATCAGCGAATGCGAATTCTCGAACACGTTGCGAACGGAGAAATCGGAAATTGCATAGGCATGCGTCAGCGCTGCAAAGCTCAAGCTTACGAGAAGAAACATGATCAGCGAGCCGATGGAAGCGACATCCATCATCGCCTGGTCATGGCGGCGCGCGCCGATCACCGGCAGAACCGAGACCACCAGCGAGACTGCAAGCGCAAGAATGAGAGCGTAGTGACCGATTTCCGTAATCATTGCGTTGCCCCGGTCTTGTTGCCATCCTGCCCCTGCTGCCAGAGGCCCTTATCCTTCAGCCTGTCAGCTACTTCCTTCGGCATGTAGTTTTCGTCATGCTTGGCCAGAACGCTGTCTGCCACGAACGCATGCGTCGCTGCATCAAAAACGCCTTCCGTTACAACACCTTGGCCTTCACGAAACAGGTCGGGCAATATGCCGGTATAGCTCACCGGCACCGTGCCGGAGCCGTCGGTCACGGCAAAGCTCACCGTCCGCCCCTCGCCACGCTTGACCGAGCCCTCAGCCACCAGCCCGCCAAGGCGAATGCGTGTTCCCGGCGCAACGGCTGTCTTTTCCAGATCGGCGGGCATGTAGAAATAGGCGATGGACTGGCCGAAGGCGAACATCACCAGCAATACGGCAACCATGATGAAGCTCACGCCGCCGCCGATGATCGCCAGTCGTTTCTGTTTGCGGGTCATTGCGTCACTCCCTCCGCAGCCACGCCCAGTTGCTGCGCCAGCGCCAGAAGCTGCTTGCCCTGCTGTCCCTCAGGCGGAAACGCTTTCAGGCCATTGCGCAGCGCTTCCTTCGCCTTATCTCCATCGTTCAGCATCGCGTAGGATCGTACCAACCGCATCCAACCCTCGAAATTATCAGGGTTTTCCTTGAGCTTGCTGTCCAGGCTTTCGACCATTCCGGCAATCATCGCCTGCCGGTCGGCAGGCGTCATATCGTTGGCCGCCGCAATATCGTCAGCCGTCGGGCCACCCGGCGCTTCGGCTTTCGGTGCAGCCGCAACCGCATCTCCGCCCGTTGCCTGCAAATGCGCCTGAACAAGCGGAATCCATGGAGCGCCCGCAGGAGATGCTTTCAGGATCGAAGCGAAGGCCTCGCGGGCCTCCGGCATCTTGCCCGCCTGCTCCAGCGAAAGCGCCAGATAGAATTGCGCTCGTGGATTGCCGGGGCGCAGCTTCTCGGCATCCTCGAAGGCCGAGCGCGCGTCTTCGATGACGATACCCTGATTGGCCGCAACCAGCGTCTCGCCCAGCCCCGTCAACCGCTCAGGGTTCTCGCCGAGAATGCGGATCGCATTGCGATAGGCCATCTCGGCATCGCCCACTCTCTGTGTCTTGAAGTAGATCGGTGCCAGAACATCCCATCCTGCCCCGTCTTCCGGGTTCTGCGCCAGATGCCGCTCTGCGCGCGCGATCAGCAGGTTCATGTCGTTGCCGGGGTTTTCCAGACGCGCTTCCAGCGGCATGTCCGGGCGGTTCGGACTGCCCATATATAAGTAGAGACAGAGCCCCGTCAGCGGCAGAAGTACGGTCACGAAGGTTGCGATGGCATTGTGCTTGCGCGGCGTCAGCGCTGGCGTATCGTCCACCTTGCCGGATGCCGCAGCCAGCAGACGCCGACCGATTTCGGCGCGAGCATATTCCGCTTCGGTCTCGCCGATCAGCCCGGAGGCGCGCTCGCGCTGAAGCTCGGCAAGCTGGTCGCGATAGACCGCAACCTCCCCTTCTCGATCAGCAATAGCGGTCTGCCCGCTGCGCATCAGCGGATAGGTGAGGACAATGGCGACGACCGCCGTCAATATGGCAACGAGAATCCAGAACATTCCGATTCAATTACTCGAATGCGCGCTGCTTTGGAACAAGCCGCAACGGGATGACACGAATTTGAGGCCTTTGGCCGCAGCACGTTCTCGCACACTCGCCCACGCGCCTTCCTTGACACAAGTCAACTGGCGGCGAGAGAAAGCGTCAGGTCAGCGGCGTCCAGGTGCCGTCGGCATTGCGGCATGCCGCGCCGCGCACCTTCGCTTCGCGTCCGCCCTGCGTCACGGTGTGGGAATATTGGCGGCAATTCTGGTTGCCGACCTGATATGGTGCATTTGCAACCACCTCACCCTTGGCGTCGCCGCTCCATGTCACGGGCTGACCGCCCGGCGCGGTTTCGAGCGCCCGATACTCGGCTTCCAGCGCCTTGTTGAAGTCGCTGCGGTCCAGCTGAATGCCGCTGCGCGAAACGATACCGCCCTGCAGGCTGGCGATGTAAGGTGTGGATGAAGACGCGCCACGTCCCAGAATTCCACCACCGGCAATGCGGTTATTGGAGGTGGTGCAGGAGCTCAGCACGGACACGAAGACCAGTGAAAGAACGGCAGGCCGCGTCAGAAAAGAGCCCATTCCCGCCAATCCGGCATTGCCCATTACCTCACCCACGACCATACTCCTTCTCGACATTTCATTGCAGCGTCGGACCGAAATCTTTGCCAGCGGTTCGCGGGTTTCAAATGCTTTCGAGAAATCATCCCGAGAGCACAAATCCCGCCTCACCGCACCCAGACCCATCATGGTCTTCCGGCTTGAATTTCTTGCTGTTTTTTTCTCGGTTAAGCAAGCTCTTTTGAAAGGCCCGGCAAAAGCAGACCGGCCTTCAATCCACCTATTTCGCTGCGCGAAAGCGCGAAACTTCCGTGGTATTCCGAAACCACCTCACTGACGATGGACAGGCCGAGGCCCGTGCCGGGGCGGCTTTCGTCCAGTCTTCGCCCACGTTTCAGCGCTTCGGTAATCTGGTCCGGCTCCAGTCCCGGCCCGTCATCTTCCACCGAAAGCTCGATCCAGGCCCGCCGTGTCACATCGGGATCGGATGATGGATGTGTCCCATTCGCCACACGCACCACGACCCGGTTCTGCGCAAAGCGGGCGGCGTTTTCCAGAAGGTTGCCGACCACTTCCTCCAGATCCTGCTGCTCCATGGCAACGATCGTGCCCGGCTGCTCGATGTCGAGTTCGAACACCTTGTCGGGGTTCAGCCGTCGCATCACACGCACGAGACGTTCCATTGCAGGCTCCGCCTCCGCACGCGCCAGAATGGAGCCGCGCTGTGCGGCAATGCGCGCGCGCGAAAGATAGGATTGCACCTGCGCCTGCATCGCATCGGCCTGCGCCCGCACCAGATCGCCATGCTGGCTGTCCAGCGTTCGCGCCTCGTTCAACAGAACCGCAATCGGCGTCTTCAGCGAATGCGCCAGATTGCCCACCTGCATGCGCGCGCGCTCCACAATGCGCTGGTTGCTATCGATCAGAGCGTTCACCTCATTCGCCAACGGCTGAATTTCGCGCGGGAATTCCCCCTCCAGCCGCTCGGCCTCACCGCCACGAACCTTGCCTAGCGCCGCACGCGCCTGATCGAGCGGGCGCAGCGAATAGAGAATGGCCAGACCATTGACGACAAGACTGCCGACACCGAACACGGCCAGCGCCAGATAAAGACTGTTGGAAAAGTCCTTCACATCGTCTTCGACGACATTGAGATTGCCCGTCACGCGAAAGCGCGCCGCCCTTCCCTCGCCATCCAGAACCACTTCCGTTTCAGCCACCTGCACGCGGTTTCCCGCCTCATCGGTCACGGTGTAATAGCGCTCGTATCGATTGTCGAAAGGCACATCCAGAATGCTCGGAACCGGCAGTGTCGAAACGCCGAGCGAGGACGAAACGAGCGGTGCCGTCTGGAAATTCCCCAGCGGCTCCACCACCCAGTACCAGCCCGTATCAGGTTGCGAAAACCGCAAGTCGCCAAGCTGCGGGCTGCCCGCCAGCGTGTTTTCGTTGGAAATGGTAATGGAATTGATGACGTTATAGAGCTGCGCGCGCAACAGGTCGGTAAAGCTGCGCTCCACGCCTTGCCGGTACAGCGTCGAAATCACCACCGCGATCACCACCAGCGCCAGCGCAGACCACGCGGAGGCCAGCAGCAGAACGCGTGCGGTGAGTGAATTACTTCGCATCTTGCGGCGCTTGCATCCGGTAGCCGAGACCGCGGATCGTCTCGATCAGATCGACGCCGAGCTTCTTGCGTAGACGCCCGACGAACACCTCGATCGTGTTGGAATCGCGGTCGAAATCCTGGTCGTACATATGCTCGACAAGCTCCGTGCGCGAAACCACTTCGCCCATGTGATGCATCAGATAGGAGAGCAGGCGAAACTCGTGCGAGGTCAGCTTCAGCGTCGTGCCATTGACGGTGGCCTTGGAGGATTTGGTGTCGAGACGCACCGGCCCGCACACGATCTCGGAGGAGGCATGTCCCGCCGCACGGCGGATCAGCGCTCGCACACGCGCCAGCACCTCTTCCACATGGAAAGGCTTCGTCACATAATCATCTGCACCGGCATCGATACCCGCCACCTTGTCGCTCCAGCGGTCGCGGGCAGTCAGAATAATAACCGGCATGGACTTGCCGCTGGCACGCCATTTTTCGACAACGGTAATACCGTCCATCTGCGGCAGGCCAATATCGAGCACGATTGCATCATAGGGCTCGGTGTCGCCCAGATAGTGGCCTTCCTCGCCGTCGAAAGCCTGATCGACCACATAACCCGCTTCCTGCAGCGCGTCGGTCAGTTGCCGATTGAGGTTCGTATCGTCCTCGACCACGAGAATGCGCATGTCTGCCCCTTTCATTCCATCCGGCGCTCAAGCCGGTATTCCGAATTGCTTCTATAGCAGATTTATGGAGATTTCGATGGGGTTTGAACGAACAACGCAGGTGTAGTCCGCCATCACAAAGCTGCAACGGAAGTGCTACATCGGCACGCGCATCGTCACCTTGCGCGGCCTCTCGCCGTTGCCCTGCACCAGCACCGTCACCACGCAGGATTGGCCATCATTGGAAGGATAGACGGAAAGAAGCTGGCCGCCGGTTTCACGCACCACCTTGGATACGGCCCCGCTGCAATCGCTGGCAACCCGAACCACCTGCCCCTCAAAGGCACCGGCCCGCAAATCAGCCTGCGGCGCAGAAAAGCCGGAAAGCCCGGCTACCAGCGTCGCGATGATAAGAGGTGATGCCATTGCAAAAACTTCCACAGAAAGGTCGGATGCACGTCAAAACGAATTCTTGAGGCAATATGTAGCCCAAAGCGTCTGAATGGCAAATGAATGTGGGCTTTTAGGTCACACCTTAAGCGATTGTGATCTGTGGATCATAATGAAAACAAAGCTTTCCGAGCACACCCCTCTGCCCTGCCGGGCAGAGGGTAGCCCTACGTTGATACGCCCTACTTGATCGCACTCGTCGCCGCCAATCGCCCGTAAAGCGCAATCAACCCGCCAACACCACCGGCAACCGTCGCCAGCCCCTCCGCAAGCTCATTCTCATATCCGTCCGTCAGGTTCAAACCGGCCACATGCAGCAGCGGCGCCATCACCGCAATCAGTGCGCCCCAGATGGTCTTGGAGTGGTACCATGCCTTCATGCTATCCATAAAATATCCTTTCCTTGGCTGATGAAAATCAAAGTTGAAGAATGGCCGCAGCGGCGATGCCCAGCGGCACGGCGCGCCCAAGCTGGCGAACGCGAATTTCAAGCTGCGTCTGCGCCTGCCCGAAGTCCGCCAGTTCCGACCCGGCCTCATAAAGCCAGCTCGCCTCACTCACCTCGGCACTGCGCAAAGTTGCAGCGCCAGAGAGAATCTCGATCCGATATCGCTCGGAAGCCTCGTCCAGCGGAATATCGGCGGCGTCCCAGCCATCCGCCTCCACGCGCCCACGACGAACCCAGCTGAAGCGCACTCCATCAGCACCACGTCGCGCCCGCAGATGCACCGGCGCAAGCGGCGTCTGCGCCCGCACCCCGCCCGCAAAGGCAAAGGGCCCGACGCGGGAAACCTGCGCGCCGCCCGCCTCCAAAATCCAGTTCAGTTGCAGGCCACGTTCCTCGTCCCTCAACCCCATTGGCACCGCGCCCGCATCCAGAACGATAATCTCGGCACCTTCCACCGTCCCCGCCGCCATCGCATCTTCCGTGCCCGCCAGCCCGCGCAGCAATCGTGTCAGTTGCCAGATATTGGCCTCGACCTCCGTCGCCGTCGCAAATGCCGCCACCTCGAATTCACCGCTTGCGCTGCGGATGGCGATCCGGTTTGCGCCGTTCAAAACGGCCACATCGCTTGCGGAAGACAGTTCGCCATAGGGCAGCCTGATCTTGATCGCGCCCGAAAGATTGAACCGTCCCGCAAAGCCTCCCGGCAGCGTCCCGATTAGCGAACCGATGCGCGCTGGCTGCTCCAGCAGAGCCCGCCCCTCATAGCCTTCCTTCCCGGCAGAGGCCGAAAGCGCCATGCGCCGCCAGGGCTTGGCATAGACCGCCGCGCGTGCAAACTGCGCCGCCTCTCCCGCCTCGAAACGCGGCAGGTCCATCAACACGATGTCGGGGTCGAACCCGTCCGATGCACCACCGGCACTGCTGCGCGGCGTTTCGCTCTCGCTCGTCAGGCTTTGCGATGCGCTGGAAAACTCCCGCGCCTCGATCCGGCGCACATCGCCGTCCTCTATGCGGCTGATGAGAAACCGGCCTGCCGGTCCATCTGCCAGCTGAACGCAGTCCCCCGCATCCAGATCGATCTCCTGCGGCGAGATGGAAAAGCTCACGCTTCGCCGCGCCAGCCGGTTGTCGCGCAGCAGCGCCTCCACCGCATTCTGCGCGGTCTCCTGCGCAATCACGGCACCCAGATCATAACGCAGCACCCGGCTTCCGGCATTGTCGATGCGGCGGGAGCGCACGCTTGCCTGCTCGTAATCCAGCGCCGGATTGAATGCCGTCATCACCGCTTCGGCAGCAAAATCGCTGTCATGCCCACGCGTTTCAGACCAAAGCGCGCTATCCTCGATATCGGCATAGGCCGAAATAACCCTGGTCTTGGAAACCGCCCTCCCACGCGAGACAAATCTCAGGCTTGCCCCGTCTTCCACCACGTCCACCTGAAAGGCTTCTAGTAGCGGTTCCAGCAGGTTGCGGGCGGAGGTCACGTCTCCCTGCACGTAACCCGCCACATCCCCCGTCACCGCCGATACATCGAAATCGGCAAAGCCATGCTCGGTCAGCACGCGGGCAATCAGATCGGCCAGCATCGTGCCACCCAGCCTGCCATTCAGCCAGTGCCCGGTGCGCCAGTTGGTGCCGTCGCTCCATGTCTCACTGTCCAATGGAAAGGCGGGGTAAGGCCGCGCATCCCAGGTCCAGACGAAGATGCGCGATGGCTCCACCATTCCGGCCAAACGGTCTTCGCCCTGCCAGTACCCATGATGCGCCTCAAGAAACCGGCGCTGCTGCCCATCTGAGCGCATGCGGCTGGAAAAATGCGGATAGGCGCTTTCGGATGATTTCGGGTCGATGAAAGTATTAGGCCGGTTCGCCCCCTTGTCGATTGCAGGGCAACCAAGCTCGGTGAACCAAATCGGCTTCATGCCGGGTATCCAGCCCGTCGCATCTGCGCGCTCCGCGCCATTCACGCGGTCATAATGCCGGTTCTGCCACCAGCCCTGCAAATCCTTGTAGCGGAAAACCCAATGCTTGCCCTTCAGCCCGTCTGAAATCGTGCTGCGCACCCGGCTCGCCCGGTCGGCTTCGCTGGCGTAATACCAGTCATAGCCCTCGCCACCTGCGATATTCCGCGCCAAACCGGCACCGTCATCCGGCCCGAGAAAACCATCCAGCCCCTCCTCAAGCGCATCTCCATCGCGCCAGTCAGACAACGGCATGTAATTGTCGATACCCACCGCATCGATGCTGGAACTCGCCCACAGCGGATCGAGATTGAAGAACACATCACCCGATCCATCGGCGGGCTGATAGCCGAAATATTCGCTCCAATCCGCAGCATAGGTCAGCTTGGTCGAAGCCCCGACCACAGCCCGAACATCCCCCGCCAGCTGCACCAGCTCTTCCACGAATGGAAACGCCCCCGCGCCATCCCGCACCCGCGTCAACCCGCGCAGTTCGGAGCCGATCAGAAAGGCATCCACCCCGCCCGCTGCCTTTGCCAACGCCGCATAATGCAGCACCATGCGCCGATACCCATCCGCGCGATTGCTGAAGGTGGCAACCTGAGCCCTGCCCGCAGCCGTCCCATCCACCGTTTCGGGCTGGCCCGCTGCCGGATAACAGGTAATGTTGCCGCGCCAGCCATAGGCATCCTGACCTGCCTTGCCATAGGGGTCCGGCAGGCCGTTACCTGCAGGCACGTCCATCATCACGAAGGGGTAGAGGCATACCTTCAGCCCCCGCGCCTTCAGGTCGGCAATGGCCTGAAGAACCGAATTGTCGCTCGGCGTACCGCCGTAAGCCGCCCCGCCGTCGTTCCGGCTGACCAGCCGCGCCTGAGCACGCCCCATCCCCGCCACCGACCATGTCATGCTTTCCCGGTCGCGATAGGAAACCTCCACACCCGGCAACACGCGGCATTCCCCCGCCCGCATATCTGTGCCGAACCACGTCACCACCAGCGCCACGCTTTCCAGATTTGGGCAAAGCGCCTGCAACTCGTCGATTGAAGCCTGCCAGTCGGTCGCGGCAGCAAGCGTATTGCGGTTCAGAATGCGGCTTTCGCCTGCACCCGTCCGCTCGGAAACCGCAACCGTCGCATAACCATGCTCCGTCGCACCCGGAATGACCGTTATGGCCCTTATCTGGTTTTCCAGCGCCCCGATTGGCCGCAGCACCTCGAATTGCAGCAGCGGAATGCGGTTGCCGAAACTTTCCAGCGCCAGCCGCTCGAATACCACATAGCACATGCCGCGATAGGCGGGCGCGTTGTCGATCCCCTGCCTCGCCTCGATCAGCGGGTCGGGCAGTTGCGTTTCGCTTCCGGGATAAAAGCGCATCTCGATGCCGGTCAGGTCCAGTTCCTGCCCATCCGCCCACACGCGCCGCACCATGGCCACCTCGCCTTCGCAAAGCCCGATAGCCAGATTGGCATAGTAACTATAGGTCTCGACCGTCGTGCTGCTGCTACTGCTGCTCTTTCCACCCTGCCGCTCCCGCGTCACGCTTTCCTCGAACCGTGTCGCCCAAATCAGCGTGCCGCCGATGCGCGCCGTGCCATAGACACGCGAGATCGCCGCCCCCTCTTCGGCACCCGGAATCCGCGCCGTCGAAAGCCGCGCACCCGTCACCGTGCGAGAGGAGGAGAAAAGCGCGCTATCAACGGCACTCCCCGCCAACGCCCCCGCCGCCCTGCCAATGATCGCGCCGACCGGCCCGAAAATACTGCCAATAGCAGCACCCGCCGCCTGAAAAACTAGGGTTGCCAAAGCTCACACCTCTGGAAAACGAAAGATACCCGCAATGCGCCGCCGCCAGGATGGCACCAGCGCGGAGCGCAGCACGGCGGCCTGCTCGTAAGCGTGGATGAAGTGGTCGGCACCGGCCAGAATACCCGCATGTTTCGCGGCGCAATCCGCCTGCCAGCGAAACAGCAGCAGGTCTCCCGGCAAAGCCTCCACCATGCTTTCGATGGGCTGAAAGTGCCGCTCTGCCGCCAGCATCAGCCGGTCTTCACTGCCGCGCTCCGCCCAGTCCCGCGCATAGGGCGGCGCAAGCTCCGGCTCCTGCCCGTAAATCTCGCGCCACACACCGCGCACAAGGCCAAGGCAATCGCAGCCGACCCCTTTCAGCGATGCCTGATGTCGATAGGGCGTGCCGATCCAACCTTCCGCCCGTGCCAGAACTTGTTCACCGATCACACTCATGAAAACAGCGCTCCGCCATCATGCTGCGTTCGGCTGGTCACATAGGAATAGGCGAAATCCGCCCCCGGCATGTGCCGCCCGGTTTCACGGATAGCTTTTTCCATATGTATGGCGCTTATCGGCTAAGTATCTCAGATAACGGAAATTTAATCCCATTTGCGATAGTCGATCAATACATATGTTTTATGAAGAGACACAAAATGGAAGTTTTGGATTGGCAAGGTTTGAAGGCACGTTATCCTTCTCACGCTGTCGAGATGGTGAAGTCGTCTATCGACAAGAGAGTGACGCCGCAAAAGTCGTCAGCCATATCGATGGGAGCCCGGTCGTTCATGACTTGGCTCTCGACCCATGGGGCGAGTTTCAAAGATGTCCGAAACCTATTCAGATTGGAAAGTGTAACTCCACTCGATGAACTGAGATTTCCGCTTCATAGTGCTGCCAAAAATTGGACAACTTACCTTGAAAATCAGACACCGCTTAGCGAAACCACCATCAACCATTATGCAAACCGACTAAGATTAGCACTTCGTGCGATAAACGAAGATTATCCCGATCAATATCCAAAAATCGAATCTGGCTTTCTGAGACGATCGGAGCCAAAATCTCCGAACGGTCACCTCAGCCTCGGAGAGCTGCCATGGCCAGAGCTTGAAAAGCTTTCAGGCGTTTCACGGGAGCGTGCGGCCCTGGAGATTATTCGCGAAGAAGCCATTAAGCTATTCGCGGAGCTCGAGATGATGTTTTGGTTCGGCCAATCCATGCTCTCCGAGGTCGGCAAACCACCAGTCGGCGCGGACCCACAAGCTTGGAAAGCGATTCGGACGCGTCTTCAGGAGGCCGTGTCTAGCGGAAGCAAGGTGAAGCCGAAATCTAACCGAAAAACTCGTCAATTCGTTTCATTGTCAGATCCGAACCTGTGGAAATCTGCCGGCTTGGACGTGGATGTCACAAGGCGCGGACCGCTGGTGCGCCGTGGAGTGTCCAAACTTATGGATTTCTGCATGACCCCGACATTAGAACTGTGTCATCTCGCCGCTGTTATTTACTGCTGCGCCAAGGGTTGGAACAGGCAGCCAATATTCGACATCTCGGGCACCCCGTTTCTGTTCGGAACGCACGACAAATGCGGCGTCGTGACATCTACATTCCTAAGCGAACTAAAGAACCGGGCCGGACATGAGGTGACATCATATGTGGAATCAGCACGGCATCTCCCTCCACTCCAGCTTCAGAATTTGAAAGACCTGGTTCGGGAAATGCAAATTGAATTACCACATTTCGCCGAAGGCGCGTTTGAGGAACTCGCCGCCGATGATGCTGCCTTGGACGTCCTAATTCGCTTTCAGCGGATTGTTGATCATGGTGAAAGAGCTCATGTTCCCGAGCAGCTTAAATCTTTCTTTTTCTACTACAAGTCCAACGGAAAGTATCGGCTAGCTAAGGATTCGAAAAAACCGTTGTCGTATCTTAAATTATTTCAGCGACCTGGTCTGGACTATCCCGCAATACGCAAGACCGTTCTAGGGCTAAAGCTGAGAGCCGTGGGTTCAATCGAAGCGCTGAGCGTCATTGCCAATCATCGTGACCCCAATGTTCTGATGCCTCACTACATCAACACGGATGCCGACAAGCAGGAGTACTCGGACAAGATCCGTTTCGTACAGAACGACATTCAGGCATTGCTATTGCGGGGACGAAAAAAAATTCTCGTCCGGTTAAGAATGTCAACCGAGCAAGTCGAATACTATTTGAAGATAACCAAAATCTCCGGGATCGGCGCCGCAATGCTTCCCATGAAGCTGAAAAAAAAGAAAGCTGGCGGGATCTTTGAGTTCGAAGCCGAACCAGACTACTTCCTCGATCTGTATCTTATCAGCTTCTCTCTCGTCCGCGCCCGCCTTGATGGCATCGACCCATTGAGGTGGCGGGTCCAAGGCCGCGAACTTCTTATAATGGCGAGAGGAATCAAGACTGCGTTGGTGAAGAGTGGGCTCGGAGCAGCCTTACGCGAGCAATCGCGAAAAGGCTTCGCTGGTTTAAAAGCCAACACAATCAGCCTCCCTGTTCTATTGGATTGAGAATGCTTGGACAAAGACTCTCAATTAACCAATATTCAGCGAAGATCGCGAAGATTCAGCTCCCGGATTCGGTTAAGGCTACGAAAGGAGCTGGTAAAAATGCCACGTGGAAGTATGGGGACGCGCGGGATCCCGCCGATACGCAGTGGTGGCTATCCGACCAAAACCCAAACTTGTTGGAACGAAATAAGTATATTGTTAGGTTTGACACAGCCATAGCGCCCAACCTCTTTTTGGATGACGAAGCACTCTTTAACGACGCACTTACGAAGCGAATCTACGTCGTGCACGGAATAGAATTCGGCATTCGAGGGGGAGCCATGGGCGCTCAAAACATGTCGAAGTGCTGCGAAAAGATTGACTGGCTGTTCAGATGGAAATGGAGCGAGAATATTGCCCGCTTTGAGCATGCGACAGCTTCGCAATACAACAGTCTATGGGTTTCGCTTCGTTCTGGTCCATTGGGTTTGGTTCCAATCGAACAAAGAGTTCAGAATTATCTGCGCGGCCTTGATGTCCTAGAACGAGACAATTGCTTTCGTCTCTCTGAGGGGAAAATGCGGGTCAGGTGGACGGAACTATCTCACCAGCTTGGTGTGCCATGGCCCTCCTTGAGGGCCAAGGAGTTTAGACTGAATCTCTTCGAGCAAACGGCGTCCATTTTTCCTAAGTTAGGAAAAGATCTGATGGATACTATGAAAATTGAGGAGTCAAATAAACCCGAAAGCGAGTCAAGCTTCGAATCCTATCTCGGCGTGGCGGCCGATCTCTACAGGCTGTCGATCGAAGGACATCTCAAACACGATAGTATGTTGATAGATCCTCTGGGTGGCAACTCGGTGAAGAAGATAGCGCGTGATCTCGGTCGTGAAAGGGGAAGGACACCGACACTTCCGCCGCAGTTTTTGTTGCAGCTCATGGACCGTGCCGTCGTCTGGGTATTTGAATATTCAGATTGGATTCTAGACGCTATTGCCGAAGGAAAAAAACTAGATGAACTTCCAGTGCAGAAGCGTCCCGCCGCACGCAGAGCACTAGCTGCATCGCTCAACGCAAAGCGCCCCGTTGGTGCACCTGAAATTTGGCCGGCTTGGCATGGTCATTTTAAGAGTAAGGACCCTTTTCTCTTTCCTGACCTCATCCAGTTCCTTTTGCTGTCTTGTGCAATATTGATTTCCAGTTTCGGGGCGCGTCGTCTCAACGAAACTCTAAATATCAGAAAAGGCTGCCTCCACGAGGTAAGACGAGGGGTTTTTGAACTAAGTATCTATATCGAGAAGACGCTTCAAGATATGGATCGTATCCCAGTTCCTGCCATGGTAGCTGGCGTGGTCGACGTCTTGGAAATGCTGACCGAATCTTCGCGAGATTTCACCGGAAGTGAGTGGCTGTTCGAGGTCGTTCGAAAAAATGGCCTTGAACAAAGATATCAGCGTTCGTCTAATATCAGAAAATCCTTCAACACTTTCATAGAATACCACAATCTAGAAGCGCCTGAAGGTCTAGACGATTGGAATTTCGCTTCGCACCAGCTTCGTCGCGGATTTGCGATTACGTTTTTCTACGGCTTTGAATGTCGAGACCTCGATGCGTTGAGCTGGTTTCTCCGGCACTTCGATCCCGAAATGACGCGCATCTACATTAGAACTGTCTTACCTGGTCAGATGGCTAGATTGCAGCGAGAAATTGAGCAACGCAAGTCCCAGATGCGCGGGACGATCACCGATGAGGAGAAGATGTGGTTTCTGGAGAGGGAAAAGCAACTCCGGGAACTGCAAGACCGAGGCTCAATTTGGGAAGTCGAGCGTCAAGATGCAGTGGTCTATAGGTTGCTATCGCTGTACAACAGGTCCGACGCCGCGATCGGAAAAGGAGCACCTCATCTACACGAGAACATAAACGAACTTGTAGAAAGAGCTTCTGCCCAAGTACGAATAGGAAGACGCACAAATAACCCCGACGTGTTCAAAAAAGCCCTGGTGGCGGAGTTTAAGAAATTCGCTGAGACCCATATCTTGGATCCTGTCCCTGGGAAGCATGCCTTTTGCAGCTACGGACCGGATCATGGAGACTTGGAGGATGCTGCTTGTAGGGAGTTGGAGCAACTCTATGCAAGCACGAAGATAGGAGAAGACACCCGTACCACTCAATATGGACCCAACCGACTTTTTAGCGGTTTCCACCCGTGCTTGTCGTGCGTGTACGGTGTCAAGCTGCAGCGGGACGTCGCGGCGGGCGAGGAGAAGATGAAAAGACTAAAAGGTGCAGTGGCACAGGCCGGGTCGGCGGAGCTTCGCCGCAGCGCTCAGTCGACTTTGGACGAATTGATCGCAATGACCGACGCGGCCAATCGCGCTGCAGCGAGTAAACCATTATGGTAAACACGACCGACGATTGGGATGTTGACCTCACCCCCCGCCAGATCGAAAAACTCTCACCCGCTAAGAAAAGGCTGAGAAGCAGAGCATCGCTTGAGCGTAAAGTCGATATCGTTGAAAAATGGAGCAGAGATCGGAGCTCCGCACGTAAACACGAGCACCTGATACCTTGGAAGCGACCTGCACTCCGAGATTGGAACGATCCATCGAAGCGACTCTGGAGCTGGAAATTCACGCCGGTCGATAGCCCAGAAGGAGATAACAGTGATCTGATGAAGCGCTTATCGGGTGCGCTGGATCTACTTCGCAAATTGTTGGACGGTCCCGATTCAGAGCTCGAAGCGCTGCGCAGGCGTGTGGCTACACTTGAAAAGCAAAACTTAGAACTGTTAAGTGAGATATCTCAACTCCAAATGAAGATACCCCGCCCGGTGTCCCGAAGATGAGACCTGTTAAACTCGAAACCTCTGATTTTCGGCTGACTTTTGAAACCCAACGGTGGGCGGAGGAAACATACGAGAAGTTTCCAGTACTGCGTTGGCCTTCTGGGGCCATATGTGAGCCAGCAACGCTCTACTTCGGCTGGAGTCTAGAATACCGGCGCGGCCTTGTGGTGTCCTCACTGAAGCCGGAAGCATATTTCATTCGCGAATGGCTCACCTACCTCGTCAATAAAGGAATCCAGTACGACCAAATCGATGATCGAGTCCTTCGAAGTTTCCGTGAATTCCATGTCAATGATGTTGAGCAAGGGAAAATCCACATTCATCAGGTCGAGCGCAAGCTCGCAGTCGTTTATCAGTTTTATCGGGCGCTCGATGAAATATTGGCGTTCGACTGGAAGGGTATTCCTAGAAAAAGGTTGGTGGCCCCTGACGCTAGCGAGAAGAGCTATGCTGTAACTACTGCGATCTATAAATCAAAAAGCGGAACCGTTCACTACGTATGGAGCGGATCAAAAGCAGTTTCGCCCAAACGTAAAAAGCGACCGACGCCAGGTATCGATGAGGTAGAGACGATCCTTTCGTGGGTCCGATCCAATCCCGACCGAATGAAGGCTGCGGGCCAGAACCCGACTGAAGAGAACTTTTTGATGGCAGACCGAGACTGGCTTATGGCACGGTCGATGTCGGCTGCGGGGCTACGCCGAAAGGAGGTGGCGGAGCTTCCTTTGAAATCAATATGGCAGTTGCTCCGGGATGAGAACATCATGGTCCCGAGTTCAATCAACGAGTTTGCCGATCCCTCACCTGAAGTACAGCGGCGCATTTTGAAGGACCTAGAGGAACGAAATGCGCAAGATTCTTACACAGAAATCGAGATTTGTGGAAAAGGCGGTAAAATTAGATACGCCCCTACTCCCGTTATTTTCGTAATCGATCTTTTAAGGATATGGATTTGGGGATGGAGAAAGTCCCTACTTCCAAAAATACTAGATGTTTCTCTTGATCGAGTGTTTCTCTCGGTAGATGGAGCAGGCCTTAAGGCCGGTAGCGTAGGCGATAAAATTCTATTCGCTTTTAAAGGTGCGAATGTTTCAGGAAGTGGGCATCGCCTCCGCGCCCATTATTGCACTGTAACTGCGATCCGGCTCTGGGAGGAGGAGATGCAACGTAGCGGCTTTAATTTCAGCCAAGCCGTATACAATGTAGTTCTTGATCGGCTCGCCGATGCCATGGGGCACTCAAAAGTGAGCACCTCCGTAAGGTATTACTTGGATCTCGCGGTAGCAAAGTATTTTGGTTTCAGCAGCAGAGCCAAGTACGTCGCATTTAGCAGAATTTGGCAAGCAGTCGCAGACAACTATAGTAAGCTTAGTAGTTCTGACATTCGCATGATAGTGAACTTCGTCAAAACATTCGCGAAGCCAGGCACGGACCAGCTCAAAGCGGTCATGACACTCGCGCTCGAAAATGCTAAGCTAAATCCGGATTCATATCCATCGAGCAACGTTGCAGCGTCACAACATCTCCCGCGCCTCAAACTTGCGTTTGATCGAGAAAATCCAGCCGTTGATCCGGCTTGATATGAAAGTGTTAAATTTCATCCGCCCTCTCGACACGTCTGCGATCTCACATTAGCGCTGAGTTGTTGGTTTCCACGCAGAACTGTGCCGGTTAGGCAGATAATTTCCATCGAGAACTGAGCCATTTGAACCTTCCCCCAACGCGGTGAGCGACGGGGCAACGGAGTGATCTACATGGAACTTTTAAACATCATCCGTCGGATGGAGCTTCGAGAGAAACAGTCGATCCAGAGATCACCCCATGTTGCCAATAAAAGCATCGCAGTTCGATGTCCATTTCATTTCTGTGCGTGGGCTGCAAGCGTCGCTTCGCACACCTCCGCACCATGGCGCGAAAGAAGGTCGAAGTCGTCCTCCGATATCTTCGTCAAGTTAGTCGGGTAGTTCAGCGAGAGAGCGCTCTGCTCGTCGGTGAGCCGCTCCGCAAGCGCGGCTGGCTCCATGCTGAACTGCCGCATGGAAACGCCCATTCGTATCAATATGCCCTTCACCTCTCCACGTAAGATCGATCCCATCAGCATGCGGGATCGCAGCGCCCGTATCTGATCGCTTGCAATGTCAAAGAGCCGCGGCGAGTTGAGCCTGCCCTGAAGCATTCCCATGATTGAAAACGACTTCGGCGGCGTCAACGGCCCCGAGGCATCACTGCAGATGAGGAAGTCGCACCCTTGAAGGCCATCGGCAGGCTTGTAGACGGCTTCCAGACCCATGTTCTCGTATGCCCCGCCGTCCCAGAGCCGAACGCGCGGCAAAGGGGGTGCGATCTTCTCCTGTGGCTTCTTGGTCGCCCTGTCCGTCCTCCACCAGCCATGTTCCGGCAGTTCAAGCCGCAGGACGCCTATTGCGTAAGGAACTGCTGCCGACGCCGCGATAGCCTTCGCGATCGGGACGTCCGGGCTGAAGTGGCGCCCGAACTGCCAGTCTCCCATCATCCTCTTCGAGAACCGCCAGTTCTTGCCGGTCTCGAAGCAGGTCGTGTTGATATGCCATTCCGGCGTATCGGGCAGGTCCTTCACCGATCCTTTGACGCCCCACCGAGCGGAGAGAAGTTTGGGAAGAATCTCGGCTCTTCGAAATAGGATACGAATGTTCTCCCGAAGGATGCCACGCCAGCCCAGTGCGCTGAGGCTGAACAGGTCGCCGGCCGTGAGCCTCCTGCGAAGCTCGGGATAGACCTCGTCCAGGAACTGCTCGGAGGTCGGCCATTTAAAATCAGCGTGGGAGAAGATCGCACCCACGACCAGGCTGCCTCCGGACACGGTGGAGATCTGCGTGACTTCCTCGATACGGCCCAGCCTTGCAAGATGCCGGAGAACCCCCAGGTGAAACACCGCCGCACGAACGCCGCCGCCTGAAAGAGCGAGGCCCAACCGCGGCCTGTGTACAACGTCATCCATCTGCCAACCTCCTCGTTCCGGCCAGCAGCACCGACATGTCGTCTTCCGCGACGATCAACGACACGGCCGGCAGGCCGTCGAGTTCCATGGCGTCCTTCAGTTGCCTGATCTGTTCGAGATCGGTGCCGCTTGGACGTGAGGAACGGCCAGTCGGATGCGAATGCCATTCGCCGATGTACCGGATCTGGTTACCTGTCCGGGCGGCGGCAGCCTCGATGTCCGTGCGCAGGCGGGAGACGCCGCGAGTAAACGACGAGGGAGTGCCGACGCTGTCGCTGGGCGGAGGAAGTGCTCCGACGACATCGACGCGAAGGCGTTCGAAGTCGAACATTCCCATCAGCGATCCACCGGTTTCCGATGGCAGCGCCAGCGAGCGGCGTTGGCGGAGTTCAACCTTCAAAGAGGCTGGCAGGACGACCGACCATCCCTCGGCCGTTGTCGTCGCCATGGTACCGGACACCGAAGTGATCCTTACGCCATCCTCGTTCATGGTCCAGATCTTGAGCGTCGCATTCGTCGTCCTGACACCGGATGCGATCCCAGCAGCGATCAGGCCCGAAAGCACCTGGATCGACGCCATCGGGATCCTGTTCGTAAGCGCCCTGCACGCCCCGGTATACTGCATCCGGTCGACGGCGCCGAGGTGGCCCTCGATAGCAGGGTTCTGCAACACCTCGCGGAGATACAGCGTCTCGAGATCGCGGAGTGTCAAGGAGCGCGCCTCGTCCTCGATCATGAGAACCGCGGACTTCCCATCGGGCGTGAAGAACGCGCAGAGACGCCGGGCAGCGCTCGGCAGGTCGGACGCCCACCGGGAAACGGGAACAGAGGCAGAGGCGTCGAGGATGAATTCGGCGTCGCCGATCTGCTGATCCAATACCGCCTTGTCGATTGGGGTCAGGACGTTGTCGACGACAGGACGCGCATCAACGTCGTCCCTGATCCCCATCAGCCTGTTCGCGAGCCCGATGGCCTTGCTTCTACCGACGAACTGGTTGTTGAGCGTATGTCTCGCCACGTTGTGCGGAAGCAGAGTGTCGTCGTCTACGATCGTCCATTTGAAGAGCCCCTGTCGGGCGAGTATTTCCGAGATCGCCGAACCGGCGGATCCCGCGCCGATCATGACCACTCGACGGTCGTCGGCATGCGGCTCGCCAGAGAGACGGGCCGCACCGGCTGCATCGAACTCCTTGTGAACGAAGGACATCGACACTGGAACGTCCCGCACTGCATCCATCGATACGAGCGCGCCGACATTAGGGAGGAAGTTTACCTCCTTCGCCTCGCCGGAGACGTTGCGCAAGAGGAAGCCCATCTTCTCTCCGATCTCTCCGGGGCTGTATGCCGTCACGAACGCTACCGTCTCGCTCGTTCCGACATCGCCGGTGTTCGGATCGATCTGCGGCATTGTCACCAGGAGGCAGGTGATACGCTTCCCGTCTCCTGTCTCCTTCCTGCCGTTCACCCAGTCCCTGATGGACTGCTGGAGCAGGCTTGGGAAATCGACCCCGGCATCGACCAGAAAATCCGACAACCGTCCGAGGTCTCGGGGCGCCCTCTTCATCCGTTTCATCTGCTGTGGCTCGATCGCGCAATGGAAGGCCATCAGACGGATATCGTCACCTCTGATACCCGGTGGCCTCGATCCTCCTATAAAGATGCACTGCGCGTCCTGGTCGACGGCCCAGATGAACAGGCTAGACCCCAGGCGGGCCGCTTCCCAGAAATCGTTCTTCAAGATGATCTGGTTGAAAACGTCGGGAAGAAAGAGAGGGTCGAGGGGCTGCCCTGCCCCGTGAAGCTCGCCTTGGCATGCCTTCTCGAACCAGCTACTCAGACGACCCATGAGTTCGGCGGCCGTGTAGAAGCTACGAGTGTCCTGCCATGGACGGTCGTCGATGCAGATGCAGGCGGGAAAGCCTTCGGGCATCAGGTTCTGATGCGGAGTGTCTGGAAAATCCGGGCGGGCGACTAGGACGGTATATGACTTGGAGCCGGTCCGCGCAAAACACACGGTCAAAGATTCTACAGGCAAAATGGCATAAACGGGCCGCTGCGGCCGCTCGACCATCAGGTCGAAGGAAAGAAGATCGAACTCCCCGTACCTTCTGCACTCTCCGAAATTGGCGTAGCTCTCGCCCGGCCCCAGGATATATTCGTGCAGCGCCCTCGCAAGAGGATTGGCGAATGCGTGTACATCGACGACTTCCGATCCTTCCGGCTGCCAGTACATTCGGTCAGCCGTTCCTGCCGGCCCGCGTGGGCGTAGAGGCGGCGACGCTAGTCGCGGTCGCCGCCGCCGCAAGCATGACGGCGACTCCTTGGGCGGTGATCTTCAGATGGATCGGTTTCGGCCGCCCTTCGCTCGGCGTCTCCATGGTCACGAGGAACTTGCCGTTCGAATCCTTTATAATCTTTCGATAGTAGTTCGCGGCCTGACGGTGCGGCGGCTGCACGTCCTTGTCGGCTTCCGTCCCTTTCAGCGGGATCGGTTTGCTGGGCGAGACGATGATCTCGTTTTCGCGCGCGAGCTCTTCGAACAGCCACTTCACGTCCTCAACCGGCTCCGTCATGTCCTCGCCCTTGTCCGGCGAGAGAGACAGGTAGGAGCAGTGATGGAACAGCTTCAGGACATCCCAATGAAGGCGATCTTCGTTGTCGTGTTCCCGGCTTGTCCGTACGATCTGGGAGAGGCTCTCGTGATCGATGTCTGCACCAAGCAAGGCATAGGATTCGTTTAGTCCTTCGCGCATCGTCATCTGCACGACTATAGATCCCTGATTGCGGTCGATCAGGCCGGCGTCAGTGCGCCAGGCGAAGGGACTGTGCACGAAGAACTCGACTGCCTCCGACCCCCACTTGCTGAAACCCGGAACCAGCTCGCCCGCGTTGACGATGCAGTGCATCCGGGATTCCAGCGTAAGATCGTTTTCCTCGAGGTAGGACTTGAGGGCCTCAGGACGCGAGAAGACCTTGATGCCCCTCCCTTGCTTAAGGCGGTGCCGGGCCTCCTGCCGGATAACGCGGGCGTCGTCGTCGAGAGCAACCTCCGTCAGGACGCCCGCGGGCACCCAGAGTTCGTCGATCTTCATGCGGTCGCCGCCTTGATACGCGGCCGCATGTTCGAACCAGAAGAACTCGCTGGAGCGAAAGATGTGGTCCTTGTCGAGATGGGTGAAGGCGACGACACGGAAGGACTCCTGGCCGGCCTCTTCCATGGCGTCGCGGATCGCGGACGGGAGATCGATCCTTTTGTCGAGGTCATCCTTCTCGTTGCGCATGTGTGCGTAGTCCATCAGGACGACCTGACTGTTCGCAAGCTGGATAAAGGTCGTGTCAGCATTCCCGGTCGGGAAGAACTTCATGTGTGCCGTCATCTGCAGGGATCCTCGTCGCCGCGCCGCATTGGTTAAAATTTTACACATCAACCGAAGATGGGGGTGACATCGGACGACCGCAAGAGGGTTTGTTCACATTTGTTCCGTTTTCCACTGAAGAACTCACCGATCAGGGACATCTTCTTTGTTTACCTACAAGTCGCTGGCTAGGTTGACGTTTCGGAAATGGCTGAAGGTGGCAATGCTCATCTGCTTCCTCGCCTTTCTTCCGCACTAGCCGCCGTGCTGAGCTACGATGAATGATGGCCCCGTCGGAACCAGCATTCGCGGAATGCGCGCAACTGGCCGCCGCGTCGGCGGGCTAGCTAGGAATTGACTTTCTGCGCTCGCAGTCCTTTCATGTCGCCACGAACTTCCAGAGGACGATCATGCACCGTCGATACATCACAGTGGTCGCACACTTGCTTCTTGCTACGACTTCCTTCGCAGGTTCCAAACCCTACGAGAACGGCCGCTTCGGCTACATGATCGCACTCCCTTCCGACTTCAGGACGGTTTCGACGCCCGACAACGGAGATGGCCTCGGCCTTGCCAGCGCCGACGGCGCCGCGAAGCTGTCGATCTGGGGCAACTATCTGACAGAGGGCGGCTTCCGGCAGGAAAGCGATCTCCGGAAGAAGTTCGAGACTGAAGCCGGCTGGCAGTTCTCATATGAGAAACGCGGGGCGTCCTGGGCGAGCCTGTCGGGCACGAAGGGCGACAGGATCGTCTACATGCGTCAGATCGCGCTCTGCGAGGACGCCATGGGCAACTTCCGGATCGAGTACCCCGCCGCGCAGCAGAAGCGGTTCGGCCCAGTGATCGACCGGCTGGTGAAGACGCTCAAGGCGCCGAAGCACTGCGAGTGAATGCCAACCTGCGGGCCGCATACGTCACAAGTTGTCAATCTGTTCGTTGTCTGCAGCGCCTTTATGGGCCTTGTAACGCCCCACTGTGATCTTAGGATGGATTCAATCGGCATGTTGAGCCGCACCCGGCTCCCTTGTCGGGGCGGCATGCGTAGCGGCGATCTCGTGATGGATAAGGGCTGAGGTGAAGAATTGGCGTCAATCTCGATTTGCGGACTTCTTGGCGCCATGCTGCCCAGCCTTACAATGAGGGCTGGCGAAGATAGCGGACGACGAGACCTCTCCGCGCAGACCTGGCTTAGGCTGATGCAAAGGCCTCTAACAATCGATGTGCCGGAAATGGTCATGAGCGGCATTCACCCAAACGAAGACTTGGCGACCGGTTCCGGGGTCTTCGAATTGGTGGACGGCGAGGACATCAAGTACCGCATGACCGGGATGCCATCGGATATCGGTCGACTTCTGCGCCGGCTGCGACAGATCGACAAAGACATCTACGATGAGGGAAACTTCTTTCGCGTCGTTGGATCAACGATAGATGGTGTCGACCTGACTGGTGCCGGTACCGCGCCAAGCACAGACACCCTGCCCGATGGTCGATGGACATTCGAAGGCGAGGCGGAAGGCGGCCTGTGGGTGAATGGCGAGAGCTTCGGTGACGAAACCCCGAACACTACCGAGATCGCGATCCACGTTCAACCTGGGACACCGCTTGACGAGTGCCTGCATCGGTTCGGTGGCATGCATCGCGTGGTGGACGTTCTCGGTGAAGAGGTGCTCTTTCAGTATAGCCGCGATCATGAGGTCCTACGCGTCACAGTGGGCGCATCTGGTAGATTTCCATTTCCTTGGGCTGAAAACTGGCTAGCCGAGCCGCTTCGCATCATGTTCGGCCAGCTCATCTATCCCCGTATCACCGCCCGGAATCATTCGGACGGCAGCGCGCATGTAAGCCTTAGACAGAATCCAGAGTTTCTGAAGACCACCGCTTGGATAGCCCTGTGGTCGGGCGGCGGCGATGAGACGCGGTTCTGGGCGCTGTATGCTGATCTCTTGGCACATGTGGTCGAAAGCCATGTCGCTACGGGAAACGAAACCATGGACGGCGCCAAGCTGACGAGGCTGTACGAGGAAGTGGTTCTTGCGACTCGCGGGTCCCGATGGGTTTGGGCTATGGTGATCGCAAGTTCGGTAGAGAATCTCCTGGGCGAACTGATGCCTGCCGACAGAACCAACACTGCTGTCGATCACGCGGCCATCGAGGCCATGTCGGGACATATTCGGGCGTGGAACGGAGACAGGGGCCTCATAGGTACAGCCATCAATGCACTCGAACGGCGTAGGCAGCTCACGGCGCGGAATATCTTGGCGACGCTCAAGAAGTCGGGGGTGATCACTAAGGACGAGTTCGATGCATGGGAAGGCCTCCGGCACTCTTCCATGCATGGGAATCCGGTGTCTCGTTACGGCAGCCATGAGGCGGATGGTGAAATGCTCTCTCTTGGAAGCCTCCTGCGGAAGGTAACGCTGGAGGTAATCCGTCCGGGCCGATCACCACTCGTGATTGATCGTACTCCACCCGAGAATACCGCTCGCACCAGGATCATCGCGCTGGCGGAGAAACATGACGTGAAGCCGTTCCAGTATGTTCTTGACCGCACCACTCTGCCACTCGATGAGACGGAAGCGCTATTAGCAGCACTCGCGGATGCGCAGGCTATCACTGCATCAGAAGCACTTCGGCTACACATCGAGTACATTGAGCAGCGCTACAAGTCGCGGTAAGCGGCACTCGTTTATAGAGGAAGATCGGGCACTCCACCTCTTCCTGCCGATCCGCATCATGTCGCCTCCCGGAACGCCGCCGTCATATCTACCCACAAAGGACTTGGCCACGCCAACCTCCCGAATACGGCCGCCATCCCATGAACAGCCGGGCATCCTCCGTCATCACGACCTGTAAAGATTCCAGCTCTTCGACAACGGCAGTAACTTCCCGCAGAAACCGCAGATTTCTTGACATCCGGTGCAAGCGTCCTGCGCCGCCGACAGGTCTTCGTCAACAGGGCCGCCTTCAGCCGCTCGAAGTGGGCGGCGTCGCTCAGGCCTTCCAGCCGGTAACTCTCTGAGGCTCGGCCGTCGTCATAAATTCGATGTTCATGCTCTCTCCTTTATCCGTGAATGGCTTTGGACTGTGTCGCGTCTGGCCGTTGGAGCGCGGGCGCGGTGGTCGCGTTTTCGGGCCTTATGCCTCCGACGTCCATCTTGCCGGAGAGCGACCGGACTTCAGCGCCCATATCGAGCGAGGGTACTGTCATAATATTTCGGCACGATGGACGCGAACTATCCATCAACGCCCGCCAGTCGATTTCCCAGCCCTGCAATGCCGACATCAACGCCAGTCCTATTCGACCAGGATCAAGCTGCATGCCATCAACTTTGAACCGCTGATGGCCGCCGTACCCATTACGATATGGCGCATCCGGAGTTGCGAATATCGCAGTGGGCAGCCTGTCGTTCCACGACGATGCCAGAGGTGCGATGCTGACATTTGATCTCGGTCTTGAAACAAACGAAGGGCGCTCAACCCATCATGGGGAGCGCCCTCGTCACCCGCGACAGCAAACGCCCAACCATCATGGTTGTTGCAGGCCGTCGGTACTGTGGGTGGTACTCGTTAGATGAGCACCGCCCATTTGTTTTTCAAGGTCAGATCGACTCTGCGGTTGTTTCCATCCAGGAGCGATGTTTCAGCTCGTCCTGATGAGCGGTCAAGAAAAATGCTTTCGTGCTCGGAATCGCATCCTCGTGTCTTGCAGCACGCTCGTAAGCCGTTACCGTGTCGTCCTCGTTCGTCTTCATCGCTTTAAGGATAGCTGAATCACCGAAGATGTCGGCAAGAGCGATCTTTCCCGTCGTCAGCATCTGCTTCATGTCGCCTTCCGCGGGTGGCTCGATACCGAGCTCCAATGCGATCTCGTTCAGTACAGCCACGTGCTGAAGATGGTCCTGCTTGAATTCATCGATCTTCGCCGCAAACGCCTTGTCGTCAAGACGCTCGATGCAGGAGTCGTAGGCTGCGATAGCGTCGTGTTCGAGATAGAGCAGGTCCTTGACCAGCTTCTCGATGCTTCCTTCGTTTCCAACCATGGTGACCATAAGTTCTTCTCCTCGTCAACGTTCCAGCCTAGTAACCAATCGCTTCCGCGAATGTTCCTTCCGGAAACGCTCGGTGAGAGGAGCGGCTTATGACGGGCGAGCATCCACTCCACGCCGCATACCCAAATCACCAGCGCCTGCGGCGCGATGCATCGCGCGTGGAGACATGGACACGTACTGCGGTTGATAACAGCATACTGAATACCAATACCGTGATCGACGGCACCCCACCCTCGATATTGCTTTACAGTAAGGCCTGAAACCTTAGGCAGCGGCACCGATACTTCTGCCCGCTGGCGGTCACTGAGAAACGGTTGTCTCGCACTGTCCCCATCGCCGTGGTTGGTGGCGATTTTCCGCGGCTCTCAGTCAACATTACGGTGACGTTGTAAGCGGCTTTTGTTCCGCCCTTTTCCGGCCCGCAGCCCGCCGAGCCGGTCTGAGTTCTTCGATGGTCGGTTCCCACCATTCCGCTCCATCGGGTGCCAACGTTTTCGACGGCCACGCCTGAACGAGTTCTTCGAAAGTGGGTTTGCGCCAAATACCCCAAACGTGATCGTCGGTGACGCCGGGATAGAATTCACCGACGATTTCCGAGTCAACGATTTCCCCGGTCACCTCTTCAAAGACAACGAGTCCGTATGGGATTGCAACAACGTGTCCAGCGGGCGGAAGGTCGTTGCTGTTCAATGGATAGCGCCGCCTCTTTCTTTCTGCCGACCGCGCTTTCGACTTCGCTTCCTTTTCCGTTCCCTTCCGCTCGGCTGCACGGCGTCGCCGTTCCTCAGGTTCGTTACGGCGTGCTGCTTCCTCGATCTCAGGCCATCGATCCTTGAGCTCGCGATATGATCGAAACGGAACGTGCCACACCTTGAGGTCACCGTCCCATCGCGAATAGGGAACCTCGCGAAGTCTGTCGACGACGGTCGTTGAATAGGGAGTCTTGATGCGAAAGCCCGCTCTCCCATGCTCGAGGTACGCGCTCTGGATCGGATCAAAAACGAAGGCGTCCCTGCCCTTTTCGTCGGCGAAGGCATCGGCTTCCGCATCAAGTTCCGCCAGCCACCGGGTGAAACGACGTGCCGCTGTGCGGCCAGGGACGAACCACGCTTGACGAGCGTCGCTCCACCGGGCGCGAGGAAATTTTTCCCGAAACTGCTCTACAGTCATCCGGTCGTACGGAAAGCTGACGTCGGCACCGGCCCTCGCCTCGTCTTCATCCGTATGCTCGAAAGCGTCTGGTGTAGCTTTGCCACTCATGACGATCATAACGTTGCCGAGCTCGTCAGGTTTCCAACGGTTGTGTCGCGACGCGCAAGCCGACTGGCCGAAGGGCGGGTATTGGCCTAAACCGGTCATCGGCGACAGAATACATAAGGCGACTCTGCGCCTTCATTCCTGTCATTCGTTTGGACTTGGCGAATAACGAAAGCGGACCTTTTGGTTTGTCGGCGCTACGACCGAGATGTAGGTGGGAAGCTGCCGACGCGCAAATCGTCGAGCTTGCGTTGCAGGCGCAGGCGCTCGTTTTCCTTCTGGCTCGCGGCAACGGCGGCTTCCAGATCCATGACGGCGGCGTCCTCGCCAAGCGCGTTGCGGATATCGTGACGCAACTCAAGGAACTCGCTCCTAAAACGCTCGGCGCTGAGCTTGGCCAAAGCGCTGTCGACCCATTTTAGGGCGCCGTCGGCATCGGCCTGACCAAGGCGGCATCGCGCCATCAGCCGTTCCAGCCATTCGGTGTCGAGGCTCGTCTTCTGCCTAAGGATAGTCTCGGCGTCCTCCGGCTTTCCCATGTCGATCAACAGCTCGGCATGGCGCTGGTGATGAAACTGCATAGGTTTTACGATGGCGAGGTAATGAGCACGCGCCTTCTCCCTCAGTTCGACAGCCGATGCCGGCGACAGACGGGCGGCCTCGCAGAAGATTTCGGCGCGGGCTGCCCGTTCTCGATCAGACTGCAGCCTTTCCAATTCCACTTCGGGCAAGCCATCGAAGATCGACCGAAACATCTCTGGCCGCTCTAGGGAGATGTACCTGCCAAGAGCGGCGAAGGCGTCGAACGCGTGTTGCGCGCCGGCATTGGCGGCCGAAACAATGGTCTGCTCGATCGAGGCGGCATGGCGGTCGATCAGCTCCGCACGCCACCGGCCGGAGCCGGACGGTAGGCGCTCAATTACCCCAAGGAGCACGGAATAGGTCAAGCCGTCGGTATTGGCGCCTGGTCCGAGCATCTCGTCCACCAACTGCGTGGCCCTCGTCTCCTTCTCGGCTTGTCCCTTGTAGAGGTCGACGAGTTGGAGCCGGGCCTCGTGCAGCGGGACCGGGCCGGAAAGCACTCGTTCGAAAAGATCGGCGGCAGCCGACCTATCGCCCAGGCGTTTCAAGGCTTTGCCCTTGTGATGCAGCAGCTCTGCGGTCTCACGCAGCGTCAGACTTGGAAGTTCGAGCATCTTGTCGAAAGCGACCAGACGGTCCCGCAGCCTGTCCTGGGCAGCGGGGTCATGGCGCTCCTTGTCGTAGAGAAAGAGCTGCTCGATGGATTCAATCACCGTGTTGATCTCGAGCGGTCCTGGTTTGCGGCCTGCCATCCGTCGCACAATTTCCAAGGGTTCCCCGACCAACTCTGGCCTGGTCTCGAGAGCGTCCCACGTAGTAAGTAGCGCGAAGAGGAAACTGGGCGGCGTCCCGCCGCGTGCGACCATATCCTCGAGTTTGGACAGGAGGACGCGAGCATTGCGCCAAAGATCTAGGCCTTCGCCACGGGAAGCTTCGACAAGATAAGTGTCCAGAAGCTGCTCCAGTTCGACGGAGCGCTCGTTAGTGCACCAACTTCCGTCGAGGGAGGCGTGAACCACGTCGTGCAGGCGAACGGCCCTGTTGCGATCCGGGGCCGTGAGGCTGTTCCCCTTCAACTTTCGAATACCCAGAGGCTTGATCGCGAAACTGAGAAAATCCTCATCGCAAACAGGAAGGCCCGACCACGCGAACACCGATAATTCCTTGGTCAGCGATGCCCGCAACCGCTCGAGAAGGACATCGGTCAATCGCCGCCCACCGACTTCCATTTCGCCGATGACCTCGCAGTCTTCGAGTATGTCATCCCACGTCGCCCCCTCGTTCACCGCAGCGAGGATGAGCGAAAGCGTCAGCGGATGCCCTTTCACCGTTACCCAGATCTTGTCGAAAACCGCCTCCGGGCACTTCACCGGGGCAAGCCCTAGAAGCGCTGAGGACTGTAGTCGATCTAGCATAGGCAGGTCGAACGACTGCGCGTCGGTCGAGCGTTGGGTCAACAGTACGTGGGTGCCTTGGCCGCAGATTCTCTCCAACGCCATCATGTCCAGATTTGGCGGGGCATCATCGATCACCAGCAAGCAGCGCAAAGTTTGCATCAATCCAACGACGTTGCGGCTTTCGCCCGCCCGCAAGAGTGGGACCGCTTGCAGATCATCCACTCTACGAATCTCGTCGCCGTCTAGCCAGATGCGGACTTCGTAATCGTCCTGATGCCGATGGGCGAAAGCCTGAACGGTCGCTGTTTTCCCAAGACCGCCCACTCCGCCGATGGCCAGAACAGGTTTCTGTCTCAGTCGCTCAGCGATCGCCACGTCAATATCGTCTCGAGGCAACCAGCTCGGCAGTGGCTCTGGTACCATTCGGCTCGCCGCTTCCTCTTCCCGAATCCGCTCCAGATCCGGAAGGTATGGAGAGAGCCGGCGGACCACCGCATCGCTCAGAATTAGATTGTCGACCAACTGCGTCGCGATTTCCACCGCGCCCCAGAGATAGAGGGTTTTGCCCTCCATCTCGGGCAGATCGAGCATCGCACGTTCGAATTCTTGAGCGACCTGTGGTCGGCTCGGCTGCCCGGATAGGAGGAATATCTTTTCGGCACTGGGCGCTCCGGCCAGAGCGTGTGCGAGGTCGCCGCGCGCCTTATCCATGTCCCCGCTGAAATAATCCTTGCGGTCGGAGTACTCGACCGCGACTTTCCCGTCGCCGGTCGTCGTATCTACAACGCCTGCAACAGGATATCCGAGCAAGTTCAATCCCCGATGGTCCAGCGGCAGTTCAAGCAGGGCCTGGACGAACAGGCCGCCGAACCTCTCGAAATCGGTGGCTATGTAGCCTATCCCGTTGGCCAGCCGGCTAATAAGTGCGGTTCGGCGCTTTGGATTCATTCAATTCCTCAGATAAAGGTCTGATCACGGTCGGTTGGGCGTAGAGGCGCAGCGTCAGGAGTTAGGAAGGTGTAGGATGGATACAGCGTTGTCTATGCAACATTGTCGCTTACCGCAGAATTTAGTCCAAGACAGACATACGACGTTCGGTCATCGGGGTTATCCGTTCGACGCCACAGCGAAGCGGGTTGGAACCAGCCAATCCGCATTGCGCCTTCATTCCTACCGTTTAGATCCATTGAGGTCATACCTGTAAGCTGCCGCCTGCATGTTCTTGGCAGCGCCATGGAATCTTTGTCTGCTGACGACCCAGTCATCAATAACTATGCGGCGAAGGCGGAAGAGCTTGGCGCAACTTAACCAATGTTCTACCTCTGATTTAGCGAGTCGAGAGCGATTCGCTTGGGTTCTTTTGGGGAGAGATAAGTTGGGGGGCAGAAATGGCAGCAACAATTAAATCGATACATGTTGAAAACTTCAGATCCATTAAATCTTTAGACGCCGATCTCTCTCAATTCGCCATTTTCGTCGGCCGGAACGACTGCGGCAAATCGAACATTCTTCGGGCATTGAATCTCTTTTTCAATGATCAGACCAATCCTAGCACCGAGTTCGCATTCGCAGAAGACTACAATTTTTTCGCGCCTGTGCGCGCACGTAAGGCTCGGGAGGTACTTGTCCGTGTCGAGATCGCACTGCCAGAAAGCTACCATGCCACCAACGGTCAGGTGATCATATGGACCAAGCGTTGGCGCGAAGACGGGCTTTGGAGTGAGGAGTATGACTACTACGGTCAGCGTATCACGAAGGGCAGGCGGGGTCAGGAGATCAGAGAGGACGTCAAGATTCCAGAAAAATCTAACGTCCACGCGCTCCTTCGTAAGATCGAATTCGAGTACGTGCCGGCGATAAAGGATTCGGATTATTTCGATGACTTGCGAGGACGTATCTATGGCATCATCTCGGAAGTTGCTGCGCGCACCTTCCATGAGTCTAGCACTGCGTTCGAACAATCGATTGGCGATCATCTCGACGAGTTAACCAAGAGTATTTCGGCGTCGCTTGGCTTCGAAACCAAGCTGGCGCTGCCTAGGGACCTTTATCACATCTTCGAGAGACTTGACTTTCTCAGTGGAGAGAAATCCGTGTCGCTCAACAATCGGGGCGACGGGATAAAGGCGCGACATATCCCGCTGATTCTGCGCTTTATGGCGGAAAAGAAGGCGGCCCTGCAAAAGCGTGGTGGCCCTCCAATTAGCAGTATTTGGGCATACGAAGAGCCTGAGAACAACCTAGAAATTGGAAGTGCCGTCCAGCTAGCTGACGAACTCCGCCAATTGGCGAAGGCGGGCACCGCGCAGATACTCCTTACCACACATTCGCCTGCATTTTACGATCTGGGTCAGCAAAATAATGAGATCGCACTTCATTTTGTCACGCGTGCCACGGACACGGACGGCACCATGACCAAGACAGGAGTGGATGGGATTGATGAAAGCTTGGGCACGCTCGCAATGCTTGCGCCCCGTATTGCGGAGATGGTTGCGCAAGTCCGGCAGCAGGAGGAGGCAAAGGCCATTGCCGCGCAATTGGCGGAGGTAAACTGCCCGCGCATCTTCGTTGAAGGTGAGAGTGATCGTATTGTGCTGGCTCGGGCTCTTGAACTCTTTTTTCCCAACGCGGTTGAGCGGGTACGCTTTGAAACGAAACGGGATGGCGCAGGTCACACCTACGTTATCGACATGCTGGTGGGATGGCGATCCCAGCACAAGCATCACCCAGAACGTCCAAAAGCGGTTGGCATCGTTGATGGTGACGCCAGCCAAGCGAAGGACGATTTCAACAAGCAACCTGATAACGTCAAGTCGGCGAAGTGCTTCATCTATCCAGCGCCTGAAAACTTGAAAGCCGCCCGCGCAGCTCATTTCAAGGTTTTCGCATCACTTGAAGTGCTCTATCCCTCGGATGTCTGGCGGGAGGCAGAAAAAAGAAAGAAGTTGGAAGGGCGGGCGTTAGCGAAAGTTTGTCCACCGGACCTCGTTGACAAAATTCTGCTCGGCGAGACTACCTTCGAGGAAAACCTGGATTCAGCTTGGGCGTATTTGGTCAAGTTTGACTTTGCAAATAAGCATAAAATCTCGACAGCCGAACTAGTGTGCAATCAAGAAGACGCGGATTGCAAAATCACACTTGCCAGTTTCGAGCCCTTGCTGAGAGACGCGCTTTCATTCCTTGGCGTAGCCGATTGACGGGTGATCTGCGGTACGTCCAGTGGCAGCATATTGATGCCGGCCTCCGAAACCGGACCGTCTCCTATCGGCCCCATAACAGTCGTCAACTTCGACGCCGCTTACGTCTCCTGTTGGCGCAAAGCCGACATCTGCAATTGGCCCACAGCGGTCATTAGAGCTGGCTTTTTATCAACGTCCATTAACATGCGACTGTTTCGTTCCAAAGCAGCCACTTCGACATTTGTACGTGTTGATGTTTTGGCTGTCAGCATCCCAGCACCGGCATTCGGTAGAGCGTCTCACGTCGTTTTGAGGCACTGTGAATCGCCCCGGCGGAACGTCGGTTGAAACCTCGGCATTGGGTCTTCGTACAATCGAAGGAGATGAAAATGCCGATATCACGACGAACCGCTTTGCGGGTTCTGGACAATGCTGAAGTCGAACTGGTCGAGGCGTCGCGACATCCCGCGATGAGCGATCTCTCCAATAAGGAGTTGCAGCAATTGCGTTCGCAACTTCGCGAACGGCGCAACCGTGCACAGGACTTGGCCAACCGTACGCGTCGAAAAATGCGTGGCAAGGATTCATCTAAAGCCAACGACGGGCCGGGACATGATGAAGGCGTTCGACTCAAAGTCTCTATCCTTGCCAATGCAGTACAGCGGGTCAACCAGGAAAGCTCCAGGCGTCAGCGTTTCCAGAGCAAGGACGAGTTGAAGAGGAACGCCGAGAAGGCTTTGGAACTGCGGAGAGCAGCGACTCGACCCAAATACCCCACGTCGCGGCGAAGGGACATGGGCATGAGAGCAACTCCTAATCAGAGGGCTCCAGACCTTGTCAATCGCATGGAAGTCGGTCGAGTGTCCCAATTCGTGAAGGACGCCCAGGCGAAAAAGGATAATCGATAGACGTGCGATGATCATCCCTGTGTTGATCACGCATATGATAATACATTGCGCTAGGGGAGCCAGCATGGAGTCGCAGGGGGACTCGTCATCGGGAAACTGGTGGCGTCCTCGGTGTCGTCACATTACTGGTCAGGCTCGGACTGGCATAGCTTCCGGCGCCGGCGAGCTGCGGCCAGGTGACCGGTACGGCGCTTCTTTGCGGTATTGGCTTTACGATGTCTCCGTTCATCGGCCTGCTGGATTCCAACGCTCCTGCAGCTCGGGATCACGTCGAGATCGGGATACTCATGCATTAGCTGGTCTAGGCGCTGCGGGAGTTAATCATCCTGACCGTATCGTTCAGGCGTGGGATCGACGATCCTCGGACCACCTGATTACGGCCGAATGATTTCGCGTCGCCACCGTGTAAAGCGAGATGCTTGAAGCGGTGGCGATTAGCGTTATAGGCGCAATCCGGCCATGACTTCGAAATCCGAGACGACCTTCGGCGCTTGGTCCATGTATCAGGGCTGACTGTCGAAACACCAAGGACATTTACTGGAAATTACGGCTCTTGACCTTCAACGAGTCGATGTGGAGGTCGGGGATGAAGATGTCACGCACCTTGTTCGGCTTCGGCCTGTCACGCACATCTCCGCCACCATGAGAGCCATGCGCGAACTCATCACCCCTTCCACTCGGGTTCCGGAATTCCGCGTCACGGTCCGACAGAGACGAAAGATCGCCAGACAGGTCGTAGAGCTGGCGCGCGATGAGATGGACGACATCGCCCTCGCGTTGAATTTTCCCGTGGATCGCCATCATGCTCGCGCTCAACACGATACGACGCTGCTTCTCGAAAAGCGACGGCCACACGACGATGTTCGCTGGTCCGGTCTCATCCTCGATCGTGATGAACATGACGCCCTTCGCCGAGCCGGGCTTCTGCCGGACAAGAACTAAACCGGCGACGCAGAGCCAGCTCTTGTCACGTGCATTCATTGCGTCTGCACATGTCACGATGCGGCGCGCGGCAAGATCCGGTCGCAGGAATGACAAAGGGTGCGCGCGAAGTGTCAGGCCAACGTGCTGATAGTCCTCGACGACGTTGTGACCCTCGGTCATCTGCCTAAGTGCGACCTCCGGCTCCTGCTGTTCGGCGACAGTCTTTAATTCCCGTTCGGCGGCCGCCACGAAGAGAGGTAGCGGCTCGTCTCGCAGTGCCTTGATCGCCCATAGTGCGTCCCGACGCTCGATACCGAATGCCGGTCTGAAGGCGTCAGCCTCGGCGAGTTGAACCAGAGCCTCGGATGGTACCTCCGATCGTCGCCATACGTCGTCGACACTCTCGAACGGTCGCTCGATCCTTGCGGCGACGATTCTGGCGGCGTCCCGAGCTGCCAGCCCGGCAACCTGGCGCATACCCAGCCGGATGGCGTGTCGGTTGCTGCCTGGGATTTCCTCGAGTGTGCAGTCCCAACGCGAGTGCTTCACGGAGACAGGTCGCACCTCGACGCCGTGCTTCTGGGCGTCGCCGATGATCTGTGCTGGAGCGTAGAAGCCCATCGGCTGCGAATTGATAAGCGCTGCCGCGAAAGCGTCCGGGTAATGGCATTTCACGAAGCAGCTTGCATACGCTATCAGCGCGAACGAAGCCGCGTGACTTTCGGGAAAACCATAGCTGCCAAATCCTTCGAGCTGGGAGAAGGTCTTCTCCGCGAATTCTGGTGTGTAACCGTTCTTCACCATGCCGGAGACAAGCTTGTCCTTGAAGCGTGACACCCCTCCGGTGAATTTGAATGTGGCCATGGATTTCCGCAGTTGGTCCGCCTCCCCACCCGTGAACCCGGCGCACACCATCGCCACCCTCATGGCAGATTCTTGAAACAGCGGTACGCCCAAAGTCTTGCCAAGCACCGCCTCTAGCTCGGGTGTCGGGTATTCTACAGGCTCCTTGCCCTCCCGGCGTCGAAGATACGGGTGCACCATGTCGCCTTGGATCGGCCCTGGCCGAACGATCGCCACCTGGACGACGAGATCGTAGAACGTTCTCGGCTTCAGCCTCGGCAGCATCGCCATCTGCGCCCGGCTCTCGACTTGGAATGTGCCGAGCGTATCGGCCTTACGGATCATCGCATATGTCGCCCCGTCCTCCTGCCTGACCTTGGCAAGATCGAGATCTTCGTGCTTGTGCTCCCGGATCAAGTCGAAAGCCTTCTGCATGCACGTCAGCATGCCGAGCGCCAGAACGTCAACCTTCATCATTCGCAAGGCTTCGACGTCGTCCTTGTCCCACTCTATAACCTGGCGATCTTCCATCGCCGCCGGCTCGATTGGAACGAGATCATCTAGGCGTGAACGCGTCAGCACGAAGCCACCGACATGCTGGCCGAGATGTCGAGGAGCACCCATGAGTTCTCGAGCAAGACGAAGCGTCATCACAAGACGATAGTCGTCAGGGTTGAGGTTCAATTCGCGGACATTGCGCTCCGTCACTTCCTCCGACCATGACCACAGTCCGGACGATAGGGCTTTGGTCACGTCCTCCGGCAAACCCATAGCCTTGCCGACGTCGCGGATCGCTCCCTTGGCCCGGTAGCGCGTAACGGTACAGACCAGCGCCGCTCGGTCGCGCCCGTATGTCTTGTAGATCCACTGGATCACCTCCTCCCGACGCTCGTGTTCGAAATCGACGTCGATGTCTGGCGGCTCGTTACGCTCCTTGGATACAAAGCGCTCGAAAAGCAAATCATTGGTTTCGGGGTCGATGCTCGTGACGCCGAGGATGTAGCAGATCGCAGAGTTTGCGGCGGATCCCCTGCCCTGGCATAGGATTCCTCGTGAACGAGCAAAGCGAACGATGCTGTAAACCGTGAGGAAATAGGGCGCGTACTCCATTTCCTTGATCAGATCGAGCTCGTGTCTGACAGCTCGCAGTACGCTCTGTGGCAGTCCCTCCGGGTATCGGTCGGGGATGCACTCGCGGACGCAATGCTCCAGCGACTGCTGCGCGTCCATGCCGTCGATCAGCGCTTCCTCAGGATATTCATACGTCAACTCCTCCAAGCTAAAGGTGCACTGGCTTACAATCTCCATCGTCCGAGCAAGCGCTTCGGGGTATCTCGGAAACAAGCGCTCCATTTCTTCCGGGGGCTTGAGGTAGCGATCGGCATGTCGCTCCCTGTCGAAACCCACGTCGTCGATAGTCGTGTTGGTGCGGATGCACGTGACGATATCCTGCAATTGACGGCGAGACGCCTCATGGAAGAGAACGTCGTTGGTGACGACCGTCTTCACCCTGAACTTTGCCGCCATATTTGAAAGCTCGTGGAGCCGCATTTGGTCGTTGGGTCGTCGCCGAAGACTGAGCGCCACGTGAGCTCGCCGGCCGAAAATCTCGTTCATCTTCCTGAGTTGAACGGCACAGACATCGTCGGCGAGGTCCGGCACGAGGATGCCGACCATCCCTTCTGCGTAAACGGCAAGGTCATCCAGATGAAGGATGCAGTTGTCCTTCCCGCCTCTGCCCTTCCCCAAAGTGATCAGGCGGGTGAGCCGCGAATATGCCGCTTTGTCCGTCGGATAGACGAGGATCGAAATCCCATCCTGCAGATCGAGCCGACAGCCGACGACCAGCCGCACTCCAGTTTCGCGGGAAGCCTCTAGCGCGCGCACGATTCCGGCGAGACTGTTGCGATCGATGACACCAAGGGCTTCGATGCCGAGCTCCTTTGCCGTCGCGAACAATTCATGCGCCGACGACGCTCCACGAAGGAAGCTGAAATGCGTCGTGACCTGAAGCTCCGCGTACTTCATGCGAAAATCCCGTGCATGAACCACTTATGCGAGCCCGTTTCCGGGTCGATCCCATCTCCGGAGCGAAAAATCCAGAAGCGCTCCCCGTCATCATTTTCTATGACGAAGTAGTCCCGCACGGCCTCCAGTTCCGTGGTCCGCATCCACCATTCGCCGAAAATGCGTTCTGGACCGTCGGCTCGCTTCACGCGGTGACGCTTCCCGCGCCACGTCACGCTTGCGGGCGGATAGTCTGGCATGAGAGCAATCGCCTGGATCTGCTCCGGTCGGTCGAACAACCGCACGGGTCTGCGCCAATGGCTCACCCATGCAGTCTCCACAGCGTCCGCAATAGCCGGGACCCGCTGGACACTCCTCTCAGGAACATCGGATGCAACGGGCGCCAAGCGATATACCCGTTGTCCACGGTTCGCGAAGATGTCGATCAGCGGAGTGATGTCGCCGTGCTCCTCCTCGACAAGCGACGATTCCTTCTGCTCCTCCACTAATGGTTCGGCCGCGACGGCGACAAGAACAAGTCTCTCGATACCAAATCCCGGCTCTATCTTCTCGGTCCGGTCCTTGAAGAGTTTCGTCAACCAGCCGACGTCGCGCGCGGGCTTTGCAGTTCCGGCGCGTATTGCCTGAATGGTGTTGTCTACCTTGTGGACGATGAGGTCGGTTCTTCGCGCGCCAAGTCCGCGCTTCTCAAGTTCTGCCACAAGTTGGACCACCAACCTGCCGACGTATTTGTCGATCGTTTCCGCCGCTCCGATCGGCTCCTGGAAAGAACGGGAGACCTCGACAAGATCCGCTGTCCTTATGGGGTCGATCGGCTCCGACACTCGACCAAACATTTGGTCCAGTCTCCTGCCGACTTCCGGTCCGAAACGAAGCGCCAGCGGCGCACGCGGCGTGTTCGCAAGTTCGCCGATCGAATGGAAGCCAAGGACAAGGAGATCCTGGACGATCTTGTCGGAGAGCCTCAAAAGAGAGATCGGGAGTTTCTCGACTGCGCGCACTATTTCACCGCGAGGCACGATCACCGTATCGCGCTTGATTGCCCGAACACACGCGTGGGCCGCTCCCCAGGTTTCTGCCACGGCTACCTTCGCCGTCAGTTTTCGGGACAGGAAGGTGTTTACGATACCAGTCGTCATCGGCACCTCTCCGCCTTGGAGATGATCCGCGCCCTCGGTATCCATGACGAGACCGTCAACGCCGTCGACTGCAACGATCGGCGAATAGTGCGCGAGCGCCCAGAAACCGATACGATTGAGTGCGACAGCATCCGCGGCGGGATCAGCATCAACCAATATAAGACCCTGGAAGATTGCCTTCGCCTTCGCGGCAGGCATCCCTACACGGACCCCGATCTTCCTTGCGGCGCCATCGGCCGCGGACACCCATCGCTTGGATCCACTCTTGGAAATCACAGCGATCGGCTGCTCACCCGGT